>Ga0163109_10000911_pt1 | contig 23210 bp, 26 predicted proteins | sample CRUFie1St13metaG_FD_108704 | JGI IMG/M metagenome (GOLD analysis project Ga0163109, IMG submission 108704) | Marine microbial communities from the Costa Rica Dome - CRUD Field 142mm St13 metaG | ecosystem: Environmental > Aquatic > Marine > Oceanic > Photic zone | place: Costa Rica: the Eastern... | reverse complement strand
TTGTTAAGTAAACTCTCAAAAATATAATTATGAAGTTACATTGGAAGATAATTATTGGAATGGCTTTAGGTGTAGTTTTTGGACTTATAATGTCTCAAACTTCATTTGGATCTGATTTAATAAAAGATTGGGTCAAACCATTTGGTACAATATTTATCAATTTACTAAAACTAATAGCTATGCCTTTAATTTTAGCTTCTTTGGTTAAGGGTATTTCTGATTTAAAAGATATTTCTAAATTATCTACTATTGGAACTAGAACACTTGGAATTTATATATGTACAACAGTAACAGCTGTTATTATTGGATTAATTCTTGTAAATATTGTTGAACCTGGAAGTACTATTACAGAAGAGACAAGAATTGATCTTGTTCAAGAGTATGAGCAAGGTGTAATTGAAAAACAACAACAAGCTCAACAGCAAGTAGAAAGTGGGCCGCTACAACCTTTAATTGATATTGTTCCAGCTAATATATTTGATGCTGCTACAAATAACAGGAATATGCTTCAGGTTATTTTCTTCGCAATATTTTTTGGGATAGGAATAATTTTAGTTGATCCAAAACTTGCTAAACCTGTAAAAGATTTTTTTGATGGTCTTAATTCTATAATACTTAAGTTAATTGATTTAATAATGGAATCTGCTCCATATGGGGTATTTGCTCTTCTAGCAACATTAGTTGTAGAATCCCCTAGCTTAGACCTATTTATTGCACTAGGAATGTATTCTGTTACTCTTATAATTGGTTTAATCTTGATGATTATAGTTTATAATATTATTGTTAAACTCATAACTAACACTAACCCTTCAACATTTATGAAGGGTATCTCTGCTGCGCAATTACTTGGTTTCTCAACAAGCTCAAGTGCTGCAACACTACCTGTAACAATGGATTGCGCTGAAAAGAATTTAGGTGTTGATAAAGAAATATCAAGTTTTGTACTACCAATAGGAGCAACAGTTAACATGGATGGAACTAGTGTTTACCAAGCAATTGCTGCAGTATTCATAGCTCAAGCATTTGGTTTAGATCTTAGTCTTGGTGCCCAATTAGGAATCATAGTTACTGCTACTCTTGCTTCAATTGGAGCTGCTGCAGTTCCTAGTGCAGGAATTGTTATGCTTGTCATTGTCCTTGGTCAAGCAGGTATTCCAGAGGCTGGATTAGCTTTAATAATTGCAGTTGATAGACCTTTAGATATGTGTAGAACTATTGTTAATGTAACAGGAGATGCGGCAGTTTCAATGATTGTTGCAAAATCTGTCGGAAAATTAAAGGATCCAAAAGATGTCAATAAAAATTGAAGATTCTTGGAAACAGCTTCTTAACTCAGAATTCAAAAAAAACTATTTTAAAAATCTTATTTCATTTGTAAGAAATGAATATTCATCCTCTATATGTTACCCAAAAGGATCTCAGATATTTTCAGCTTTTGATAATTGCCCTATTAACAAATTGAAAGTTGTAATAATTGGTCAAGACCCTTATCACGGACCAAACCAGGCAAATGGTTTGTGTTTTTCTGTTAATAATGGAGTTATTCATCCTCCATCATTAATAAATATTTTTAAAGAGATAGAATCTGACTTGGGTATAAAATTTAATGATAGGAAAGGGGATCTTAGTAAGTGGTCTAAACAGGGTGTAATGCTTTTAAATGCAACACTTACAGTAAAGCAAGGACTGGCCGGAAGTCATCAAAACAAAGGATGGGAATCCTTTACAGACAGAGTAATTGATTTAATATCTGAGGAAACAAATAATACTGTATTTTTATTATGGGGTTCATTTGCAAAGCAAAAAAAGAAACTAATAAATTATGAGAAGCATAAAATTCTTGAATCAGGTCATCCTTCTCCACTAAGTGCAAATAGAGGTTTGTGGTTCGGAAATAAGCACTTCAGTCTGTGTAATAAACATCTTAAAAAAATTGGAAAAAAAGAAATTGATTGGTCTTTATGAAATTCGATACAAAAAATATTGATAAAAAAGTTTTACTGAATCTTTTCAAAAACATGCTCAAATCACGAATGATTGAAGAAAAAATGATAGTTCTTCTAAGACAAGGTAAGGTGTCAAAATGGTTTAGCGGAATTGGTCAAGAAGCTATTTCTACTGGTGTAACTCTTGCTTTAGAAAATGATGAATATATACTCCCTATGCACAGAAACTTATCTGTTTTTACATCCAGGGATATACCTTTAGACAGATTATTTGCTCAATGGCAGGGGAAACTGGAGGGCTTTACAAAAGGTAGGGATAGAAGCTTTCATTTTGGATCTAATGAACATCATATAGTTGGGATGATATCACATCTAGGACCACAAATGGGAGTCGCTTGTGGAATAGCACTATCAAATAAGTTAAAGGGTAAAAAAAAATTGTGTGCAGTATTTACTGGTGATGGAGGAACTAGTCAAGGGGATTTCCATGAATCATTAAATATTGCATCTACTTGGAACCTTCCAGTAATATTTTGTATTGAAAATAATGGTTACGGGTTGTCTACACCAGTTAATGAGCAGTATGCAATTGATAATCTTGCAGATAGAGGAGCTGGTTATAATATTGATTCATACGTAGTTGACGGAAATAATGTAGTTGATGTTTACAGTTGTATTAAGGATGTTTCAAAAAAGATAAGATCTACTAATAAACCTGCTCTTATTGAGTTTAAAACATTCAGAATGAAGGGCCATGAAGAGGCTAGTGGTCAAGCATACATAGACCCTGAAATAATAGAAGAATGGGCTAAAAGGGATCCAATAAAGCATTTTGAAGAGTTCTTGTTAAAATCTAAGTATTTAAATAGAAAGTCTATTAAATCGATTAAGAATGATCTAGATAATGAAATAGATTCCAACTGGGATAAAGCTAAATCTTATAATGAAACCCAATTTGATGAAAAAGTAGAGCTTAATGATGTTTATAAAGATTTTACTTCTGCTATGAGTCATTTAGATAAACCAACCAATAGTGAAGTTAGATTTGTAGATGCAATTAAGAAAGGAATTGATGAATCTATGTCGAAATATGATAATCTAGTTATTATGGGGCAAGATATAGCTGAATATGGAGGTGTATTTAAGGTTACTGAGGGTTTAATTGAAAAATATGGCAAAGAAAGGGTTTTTAATACACCACTATGTGAGTCAGCAATTCTATCCGCCGCATATGGCTTATCTGTAGGAGGTTATAAATCAATTGTGGAGATGCAGTTTGCAGATTTTATAAGCTCTGGATTTACAGCTATTGTTAATTTAATAGCCAAATCAAATTATAGATGGTCTCAAAACTCAGATATAGTAGTAAGAATGCCATGTGGCGGTGGAGTAGGGGCTGGTCCTTTTCATTCTCAGTCTAATGAAGTCTGGTTTACAAAAGTGCCTGGCCTTAAGGTTGTATATCCATCTCACCCATATGAGGCTAAGGGTCTATTGAATGCTGCAATTGAAGATCCTAACCCTGTAATGTATTTTGAGCATAAATATATATATAGAACTATTTCTGAGGAGATTCCTGAGATTTACTACACTCAAGAACTAGGAAAAGCAAAGATTAGGTCAATCGGTTCTGATGTAACAATTATTACATATGGATTGGGTGTTCATTGGGCTTTAGATTCAATAAAATCATTTAAAAAAGATTCAATTGAAATCATTGATTTAAACACTCTGATTCCTTGGGATAAAGAACTGGTTTTCAATTCAATAAAAAAAACAGGTAAAGTATTACTTTTAAGTGAAGATACTCTTATTAATGGGTTTATAGGAGAGATTTCAGCAACTATTTCCGAAGAGATCTTTGAATACTTAGATGCTCCAATTGTGAGAGTAGGATCTTTAGATACTCCTGTACCATTTTCAAGTAATCTTGAAATAGGATTCTTATCTAGTAGTAAATTAAAAGAGAAATTAGATAAATTGGTAAATTACTAATGATGATAATATCTAAGATTCCCCCTTTTTATACAATAATATTGATCTCAATCTTTATTTATTCTTGTAAAAAAGATGATTTATCTGAGAATATTACATATGATCAAAATAGTGAATCCCTTGAAGAGTATGTTTACAATGTTAATGACTTGTCAGATTACATCTACGATCAATCAAAACTTCATCGATTTGATATTTTAATTAGTCAAGAAAATTTAAATCTAATTGACAATGACCCAACTGCTGAACAGTATGTTGATGCATCTTTTATTTTTGAAGATAAGATTGTTAAAGATGTAGGATTAAGATATAAAGGTTCAATAGGTGCATTTGTAGGATGCCTTTCAGGCCCCAATTGGTCAAATCCTAGTGGTTATAAAACATGTCCAAAACTTTCAATGAAAATTAAAATTAATTATAAGAATGATAAAAAATTTTATGATCTAAAAAAACTTCAATTTCATTCTCAAAATCTTGATCCTACAAAAATGAGAGAGAGATTAGGTTATTATATGTTTAGAAACTTTGGAATTCCTGCACCAAGATCAAATCATGCTGTAATCTATATAAATGGAGAGTTTAGTGGTCTTTATGCAAATACAGAGCAAATTGATGGACCATTTACAAACAAGAACTTCATAAATAAAAATGGAAACCTTTATAAAGAAGTATGGCCAGTGAATGATCAAGGTCAGAGTAATAGTATTGATTATTTTATAAGTGGGTTAAGAACAAATGAAGAGATTTCAGATGTTTCAAGAATTAAAAAATTTTCAGACGAATTAGCAGATAAAGACTATTCAAATTCGTGGAATGTTGTTCAGAACTATATTGATAAAGATATTTTTCTGAAAACTTTGGTGGTAGATCGAAGAATTGCAAATGATGATGGTTTTTTACATTTCTATCTTTCTGAAAATGGACAATATGAAAATCACAATTTCTATTGGTATGAAGATCCAATTACTAATAATTTTCAAATTATACCATGGGATCTAGATAATGCTTTTGAAAATTTAATTATTGATTCGAATCCTGTTACACCTATTAAAGACAAATGGTATGAGATCTCGAATAATTGTTCAGGATTTAGCTATGGTATTTTCAATTTAATGCAAAAATCTGCTGCGTGTGATAAGATTATAGGATCTTTTAAGGATTTTACGGAATCTTATTATCAAATTGATTCAATTTTTACGGAAACTCTTTATAATACTCAAAAAATTAATATGCTTATTGATTCATGGTCAAATCAAATCAGAAGCTCAGTAATTGATGCTCATAAAAAACATGAAAATCATGAACCAAGTGAACAAGTTTGGTTGTCAAGTTTAAATAATTTTAAAAATTTAATAGATTTATCTTTAAAGACTAATTAATGGAATTAGATAAATTAATAAAATCAATAAATAATCTTAGCGAAGACGATAAACCTCGATGGGGAGTAATGAGCTCTTCTCAAATGCTATGGCACTGCAATAAATTTATTGTATTCTATCTTAATGAAAAAAGGTTTAAACCAAATGTTTTGACATATGTTTTTGGGTCTTTACACTTATTTTATCTCAGATATATTTTAAGGTGGAACTATGAAATATATCCAAAAAATTCACGAACATTAAAATTTTTTGATGCACAGAGATCAGATAATTTAATTTTTGAAGAGGAAAAGAAGAAACTTATTGAAAGTTTAAAAAAAGTAAATGATTACGAACATAAATATTTGGTAAACACCTTTCATGGTAAAGTAGATAATTGGACTTTTAAAGAAGTGGTTAGAGGTCATACTGCATTTCATTTAGACCAATTTGGAGTTTATAATAAGAAGGTTGATTAATTATTAAAATGAAAAAGTATATATACTTGATATTGCTTTTAATGGTTATATCCTGTAATAAGGAAAAAACATCTGATTCTACTTTAATAAACTTTGAGGATACTGTTTTAGAAAATACATCTGATTGTTTTATTGAAAAGAAAGAGATTCCTAATTGGCAAAACACTTCATATGAACTTTTTGACATCTATTATCCAGAGAATTATCAAGATTTAGGTGCACTGTTAAATAATCAGTGGGGTGGGGAATCAGGAGAATATGGTCTTAATGTAATTAGTGTTGATTATAATAATGATGGTTATTTGGATATTATAGGTTTCTATAATGATTATTCAAATTTTATTGATTATCCAAGTGATTATTATGGATATGAAAGAAAGCAATTAATAAGATTTTATAAGGGTAGCTGTGGAGGAAGTTTTGAGATAGATAACATAAATGATAGTGCATTTCTTGGATTAGTACATGGAAGAAAAATTCTTCTTGGTGACTATAATAATGATGGCTTTGTAGATCTTTTTCTTCTTGGTCATGGATATGATAAACAACCATTTAATGGAGAATTTAATAAGGTGCTAATGAGTGATGGAAATGGAAGTTTTAACGGTATTGATTATCAATCTTTTGAATCTTTTTATCATGGTGGTGCATCAGGAGATATAGATAATGATGGAGACCTTGATATTGTGGCTGTTGACGGTGGTCGTGGAAAGTCTTTAATATTTCAAAATAATAACGGTCAGTTACAACCAAACGAAACTCTTATAGATCAAAATCTTATGAACCAAATGTATAATGCAGAACTTTTTGATATTAATGATGATGGATTTATTGATTTAATTGTTGGTGGTCATGACTGGTCATGGGGACAAAACCCAGATTGTCAATGGTGGGAATGTAACACTTATGACAATGCACCAATTATTATATATGGTGATGGAGTTGATTTTATAGATAATGAATTTCTGAGATTACCTGCCTCAGGTATTGATAAACAAGGTATCGTTACTAATTTTGAATTCTTTGATTTAAATAATGATGGGCAAGTTGAGATTATTATTACTAGAACTGGTGATAACATGAATGAGGAGCCTACATCAAATTGGAATCAAACTAATTTTTATAAAAATTGGTCTATTCAAATTCTGGAGCTTGTTGGAAAAAATTATTTAGATGCGACTTCAAATTTTATCGATATATACTCTGGAAGTGAACTCTGGATCAGATTTACCAAAATAAAAGATATAGATAACGACGGAGTTTTAGAGATGTATAACACATCTAATCCTTATAATGACCAAAACAACTATTTAGAATGGAAGATTATTGGAGGTAGACTTATTAAACAATAAGAAACAGCTATTTTTCATTTAGGTTAATCAGTCCTTACATCAAATAATCTAGAAATATAAGACTCATCGTCTGCTGAGCTTACTGAAGGCCCTTCCTCAAATACTCTAATATTGTAACAAGATGATGCAGATAAAGAAGATGGTAAGACTAAGTTTCTTTGATTATTTGATAGAGTAAGATAATTTCCCCAATCATAAATTTTTTCATCATTTTTATATAAGCTTATATTTTTAACTTGTCCGTTTGAGTATACATCACTATACATTGTTATTTGTATTTCGTCTCCGGCATTAATATATTCAAAATCTGGTATCCTAAGTTCATATAAATTCCCACTTTGCTGATCATTTAATGAACATGTTTCAGTAGAATCTGTATTTGATGAATCAGAAGTAGAATCTGTATTTGACGAATCAGAAGTAGAATCTGTATTTGATGAATCAGAAGTAGAATCTGTATTTGACGAATCAGAAGTAGAATCAGTGCTTGATGAACCAGAGGTAGAATCAGTGCTTGATGAACCAGAGGTAGAATTTGTATTTAATGTAGACAAGTTTGGATCTTGATTTGATTCAATACTATACACTTTAACATCTTTATTACACGATATGAATAAAATAATTAATATTAATACATATCCATATTCAAATATTAATTTATCAATTGATAGTTTTAAATCTATTTTGAACATCCTCTTTTTGTTTTTCAGTTAATTTTCTACCACTTTTTATATTAAATGTGAATCCTAATGAAGCAGTTTTATAATTATATACAGAATTACTAGAAATTATGCTATATCTAAAGTATATAGATGATCTTTGACTTCTTGAGCTTTTATTATTGAAATACCATTCAATTCCAGGAGAAATAGACGTGAAGTTTAGTTCCTCCCCAAAAGATGATATAAAGTTATTTAAATAGCGTCCTGCGTGAAGAGAAACAGCAAAAGCACTATAGTCTTGATCTAAATAGTAATCAGGATTTGTCACATTTGAGAAAAGATACAATTGTATTATCACTCCAGCTTCTATAAAATCTTCTGAAAACGGATATACATAGTTTGATTCATTCTCTTCAAAAGTTTGAGTACTTGCTATATGATATTTAGAGTAAATTCCCCAACCAAGAGTTTTATTTCTGTTATTACGAATAAAACTAGCTTGAAGGTTAGGGTGGAACCTATTAAATTCAGAGTTCTGTGAGTTTGAATCAGATGTATTACTATCTTCAAATTCTGAATTGACACCTAAACTTAGTGAAAAATAATTATTAGAAGAGGATATTGTTTTAAGAGATCTTATCTCATTTTTTTTTGCAATTCTTACAAAATCATTATAGTTTTTAATTAAGGGTTTAATTTTGTTTTCTCTTGGATATCTAATTTTTAAATTTGTTAAAAGATCATAAGCTTTAACAAAATCATTATCAGATATAAGAGATTCTGCTTTTATTAAATTATTTTCTAAACTGTTTATAGAGTTTATGAATGTCTTAACTTCTCTATCTACATCAACATAACTGTCTAATAAAGATTCTTCAACATTAAGTGATATCATTAATCCATAGTAAGAGTCAAGAGTTGATATTACCCTCGATAGTTCAGCTGTTTCAGTTTTAAATTCATAGTTAGGATTCGTTTTATATCTTTCATTGGAAATATCTAGAATAGACTCCAGTCTACGGATTTGATTTCTAAAGTAGTTAATGGCAAGATTATTAAAAAAACTCTTCTCTATATATACCATAGCATATTCACCATTTGAACAAATCCTATATGTTGGATTAAAAATAATTGCGTCGGAATTTGAAACAGCAAAAGAATTATAAACTTCTGTTTCAGAGAATTCATTATTAACTCTTTTAAAAGTTTGATTAACGGTGGATTGTACTTGAATCTTAGAAACAATCTGATTTGTTAGTGCCTCTTTTAGATCAAGTTTAGTCTCCTCATCAGAAATATCAAAATTATTATCCCCTGATATATTCCTTAACGAAAAATAGTAATCATCAGGATTTTCAATACAGGAGGTTGGATCTTGAGCAAATAAGCTAAAAGAAAGAAATAATAAATAAAAACTAAAAAGTCTATTAATATTAATCATTTTGAGTGCTGGAAGCAGTAAGTAGCTGAGCTGGGTTGGTGATAATCCCTAAATCTGATTCATTAATTGCTTTTACAACATCATCTAAAAGAACCTTATATACTACCCAATAATCATAGTTAGCACCTTCTTTCTCCTTTAAAATTTGAGAATCAATTAACGTTACTTTAGCTATGGATAAATTTGATACAGCTCTAGACTTTTGTTCAAAAGCTTCTCTTTGATTGGAATCTTCAAAACTTAGTTCCTGTTCAGCAATAGATCCAATTCCAAATTGAATTTGATTGGCTAAAACAGTCTTAGCAGCCATTAGTGCTCTATTTCTGTTAATATTCATATTTGATCCTCTAACATTTTGAATTGTAAAAAATTCTTTATCTGTGTTAGGATAGTCTTTTTCCTGGAAAGGTATATTCTTAACTTTTGAAAGGTTCTCTTCTTTCATGTAGTTTACAGATTTACAAGATGAGAATGATGTTATAATTAACAATAATGAGATAAACGAAACTAAATTTTTCATATTTTACTATTTACTTTAAAATTAAACAAATTATTTGATTAATAGATTAATGTAATTAAAAGTCCTATAATTAATATTATGTAAAACAGAATATGTTAACTTAATAATGTATATTTGAATATGATAATATCTACTACCCCAACTATCGAAGGTAAAAGAATAACCAAAGTTTTAGGAATTGCTAGAGGTAATACAGTCAGAGCAAGAAATGTTGCAAAAGATATATGGGCTGGACTTAAGAATGTCGTTGGTGGAGAAATTAGTGAATATACTCGCCTTCAAGCACAGTCCAGAGAACAAGCAATTAGTCGAATGATAGAAAATGCAAAATTAATTGATGCTGACGCAGTCGTTAATGTAAGGATTACAACATCAATGATTATGCAGGGTTGTTCTGAAATAATGGCTTATGGTACTGCCGTTAAGTTAGATTAATTTAGATGAATAGTTCAGAAATGATTTTTAGTATTATTATTTGGTTAGTAATAATTGTTTCATTGATATACTTATTGATTAAAAAAATAATAAAAGAGGAAAATGAGGATTTTGACAATAGAGATTACTAAAATAAAGTTTTACTTTTTATTGTTATTATTAATTACTTCTTGTCAAAAGGATTACTATTTAGATGATCTGAACGATGCATTAGACCAAGTAAATACTCTAAGAAGTGAGAAGTCTCAGTTGGAAAGTCAACTAAATCAAATTCAGGTATTATTGAATCAATCTAATAATACGATTTCTCAATTGGAATCTGCTTATAGTCAGTTACAAACCTCCTATGATAATCTATACCAGGATTTTATAAATGAGAGAAGTACAGTTGCTGAATTAAAAGATTTAATTGCTCAACTAGCTAATGAAGTAAATGCCCTTAAATCGCAGAATTCTGGAATTGAAGACGGTTACTATGTTGTAGATAGAATAAATTATAAAAGAAATGATACCATTTTTTATGAATATGAAATAAGAAGAAGGATTCAAGTTGATAATAACTTTGAAGTTGTTCAGGTAGTTGATGGAAAAATTATAAAAGATATTACAGTTTATCCAAACTATTATTTTTGGGATGTTGAGAATACTCAGCCAATGAAATTTATTGATTACCGAAATCCAAAAGATTATACTTATTTAGAAAAATTTGGAACATATGATCATATCAATGAGTATACTGGTGATTCAATGCCCTATTATCAAAATTATCGAATTGTTAATAAAGATATTTTTACATCAGAATTAAGAGACCCTGTAGGAAATTCCTCGATTAAAAATGCATTTTACAAGATATTTACAGATCCAGAGGAAATTGTTGGTAATATAATATATGAGCCTGTTGTCCAATTTGCTCAAAATAGCTACTTAAACAACTTTGAGACATTTAATGAGATATTAGATGTTTATGATTTTAGATCTGAAAACGAAATGCTTAGTGATAGTATATATTCCAAAATTGACCAAGCTGATCCTAAGTCATATCTTGACGCATTTATAAAAGACGCAGAAATATATGGAGTTGATCTATCAAGCATTAATGTTGATGAATTAATCACCGACTATTGGTATACTCCTACAGATCAATATGGAAGAGAGAATGTAGCTGGTTGGGGATTAGTAAATTGTAGTATAACTAATAATAATATTGGATTATCAGATCCATATTTTAGTTCAAATTTTTTAACTGATTATGAGTGGTGGAAATTACTATTAATGTACCACGAATTTGGTCACTCAATATTAAATTTAAAGCATACCTGTGCAGATGGTCACATTATGTCTGCTTCTAGTTGTGAAGGAGAGGAAAATGAGGAATTTGATCAATATAGAGTATATAACAGCTTGACTGATTTTAGAAGCTCTGTAAAAGATATGTTTGATGGTTACAATCAATATTATTATCCATGTACTGCAGGGTTCTCTAGTAGACCTACTTTAGAAAACTAATCTATAAAATCACTCCTTCTAATATATTTAAATAAAAAACCCACGATCAATTTGATCATGGGCTATGTTATTTATTTAAAATTATATTTTATTGATTTCCTAGGATTATAGGTAAACCTCCATCACCCGATCCAATTACTATAACTTTGGAATTTGGTGATTCAGAAAGTTTTAAAGAAGCCTCTATTCCTTTCTCTTGAAGTATTCTGTCTGTTAAGGATGCGCTAAGTATTCTGTTTGCTGTTGCTTTACCCTCAGCATCAATTCTTTGTCTTTCAGCTTCTTGTTCTGCTTTGACAAGTCTAAACTCGTATTCTAAAGCCTCTTGTTCCTGTACAAGCTTTCTCTCAATACCCTCCTTAATTGCAGTTGGAAGTGTAACATCCCTAACTAATACAGAATTAAGCTGAATGTGTTGAGATAAAACATTATCTCTAGTTTCTTCAAAAATCTCATTTTGAATAGCATCACGCTTTGTAGAGTATAATTGTTCTGGAGTATATCTACCCACAACACTTCTAGCAACTGCTCTAATATTAGGAAGAAGAACTGAATTGAGATAGTTTTCACCTTTTGTTTGGTGAAGTAAACCGAGTTCATCGTATACAGGTTGGTACAATACGGATACATCCAGACTGATTTCTAAACCATTAGAAGATAGAACTTGCATGCTTTCCATTACTTCCTGTTGTTTTACATTATAAATTACAAGTCTATTCCAAGGAGCAATAATTTTAAAACCTTCTCCTTTTGGAGGCTGATCTGTAACAACACCTCCCCCTAATGTTCTAAATAAGACACCAGCTTCACCAGATCCAATGTTTACTGAGGATCTCGAGATAAATACAATCAATAATAATGATATTAATATAATAGGTAAACCTACATTTGGTAAATTTTTCATTTTTTTAATTTATTAAGTTAACATTCCCCCATCAACATGGAGAACTTGACCAGTTATATAACTGGATAAATCTGATGCTAAAAATACACATGCATTTCCAATATCAGTTGGATTACCACCTCTTTTAAGTGGAATACTTTCTTTCCAGGATTTAATAATATCCTCTGGAAGAGAATCAGTCATATCAGTTTCTATAAATCCAGGAGCTATTACATTGCTTCTGATATTCCTTGATCCTAATTCTAAAGCGATTGACTTAGAGAAACCAATAATTCCAGCTTTTGAAGCTGAATAATTAGATTGTCCAGCGTTACCTTTGACTCCAACAACTGAACTTATGTTTATAATTGATCCATTTCTTTGTTTAAGAAATGTTTTGATTGATGCTTTTGTTAGATTAAATACTGAAGAAAGATTTGTATTTACTACAATATCAAAGTCTTCTTTTTCCATTCTCATCAAAAGATTATCTTTTTTAATTCCAGCATTGTTAACAAGAATATCAATTTTTTCAAAATCATTTAAAACATTATCCACAAGCTTAATAGCATCATCATAGCTGGACGCATCACTTTTATAAGATTTTGATTTTACCCCCATAGAGTTCAATTCATTTTCAAGATTTTTTGCAGAATCTTTTGAATTATTGAATGTAAATGCAACATTACATCCATTTTCTGCAAAAGACTTACAAATAGCCTTTCCTATCCCCCTACTCCCTCCAGTAACAATAGCAACTTTAGATTCTAATAATTTCATTATTTTAAAATTTCATTAACTGTTTTTCCAATATCTGCAGGAGAGTCTACTACAATTATACCTGACTCTCTCATTATTCTTTTCTTAGCAGTTGCAGTATCATCTTTACCTCCAATAATTGCACCAGCGTGACCCATTTTTCTACCTTTAGGAGCAGTTTCTCCAGCAATAAATCCAACAACTGGTTTTTTATTCCCATTTACAGAAATCCATTTTGCTGCATCAATTTCTAATTGTCCGCCAATTTCACCAATTAATACGATTAAATCTGTTTTTTTATCATCCATGAAAAGCTGAACTGAATCCAACAAGGTCGTGCCAATAATTGGATCACCCCCTACTCCAATTGCAGTTGAAATACCATAACCGGCTTTTACAACTTGATCTGCTGCTTCATAAGTTAATGTCCCAGACTTTGATACAATACCAATATTTCCTTTCTTAAAAATAAAACCTGGCATAATTCCAATTTTTGCTTCGTCAGGCGTTATTATACCAGGACAATTTGGTCCAATAAGCCTTATGTCTCTTTTATTTATGTAAGATATCACTTTTGTCATATCAGATATAGGAATCCCTTCAGTAATTGCTACAATAGTTGAAATATTAGAATCAACTGCCTCCATGATTGCGTCCGCAGCAAATGCAGGTGGTACAAAAATTATAGAAGTATTTATATCTTCATTGCTTAATGCATCTTGAACACTATTATAAACAGGTTTATTTAGATGTGTAGTCCCCCCTTTTCCTGGAGTAACTCCGCAAACAATATTTGTTCCATACTCTATCATTTGTTCAGAGTGAAAGGTGCCCTCACTTCCTGTAAATCCTTGGACTAAAACCTTAGAGTCTTTATTAACTATAATACTCATTAACTGTTTTTTTGCAAATTTATTTTATTCTTTCTAGATACTGACCTTTTTCAGTATCAATTTTTACTTTATCACCCTCATTAATAAATAGTGGAACATTTACTGATGCACCTGTCTCCAATACAGCAGGTTTAGTAGCATTTGTTGCAGTATTTCCTTTAACTCCAGGTTCTGTATGAGTTACCTCAAGGATTACATTTAGTGGCATATCAACAGATAAGGGGTTATTATCTTCGGTATTAATAATAATTGTAACATTTTCACCCTCCTTTAGAAGATCTGGATAATCAATCTTTGTTTTTTCAATTGTTATTTGGTTATAATCGTCATTGTTCATGAAATAATAATAATCAGTGTCATTATATAAAAATTGGTATTGGCTTGTCATTACTTTAACCTCATCTATTTTGTGTCCCGATGGAAAAGTGTTATCAACTACTTTTCCATTTGTAACACTTTTAAGTTTTGTTCTAACGAAAGCTGGTCCCTTTCCGGGCTTTACATGAAGGAATTCTACAATTTTATAGATATCATGGTTAAACCTAATACAAAGACCTTTTCTAATATCACTTGTACTTGCCATAAATTTTAATTTTTTTGGAAATAACCCTTCATTATACCTCGTTGAGAGTTTTCAATAAATTGAATAATTTCATCTCTTTCTGGTGTTGCATTTAACTCAGCTTGAATAATCTCCATAGCTTGAGTATTATTATATTTCTTTTGATAAAGAATTCTGTAGATATTTTGAATTTCTTGAACTTTAGCACTATTAAAACCTCTTCTTCTTAATCCAACAGAGTTAATCCCTACATATGATAGTGGTTCTCTAGCTGCTTTAACAAATGGAGGTACATCTTTTCTAACAAGAGATCCACCTGCCACAAAAGCATGTGAGCCAATCCTACAAAACTGATGAACTGCTACAAATCCTGAAAGTATAACATAATCATCAACAGTTATATGTCCTGCTAATGTTGAGCTATTTGAAAAAATACAATTATCACCAACAAAACAATCATGAGCAATATGAGAATACGCCATAATTAAACAATTAGATCCAATTTTAGTTGTACCTCTATCTTTTGTCCCTCTGTTTATAGTTACACACTCTCTAATTGTTGTATTATCTCCAATTTCACAGAGTGATTCTTCACCTTCAAATTTTAAATCTTGGGGAACACCTGAAATAACAGCTCCAGGATAAATATTACAGTTTTTACCAATTCTTGCACCTTCCATTATTGTAACATTTGAACCTACCCAAGTTCCTTCTCCAATTATAACATTACTGCTAATTGTAGCAAATGGTTCTACAACAACATTTTTTGCAATTTTCGCTCCGGGATGTACATATGCTAATGGTTGATTCATAATTATGCTTTTTTAATAATTTTTGCCATAAATTCACCCTCACTTTTAACTTCATCTCCAACAAAAGATTGCCCATACATATGAATGATACCTCTTCTGATAGGGGAAATAAGCTCTAATTTACAAATGAGCGTATCACCAGGGACTACAGGGTTTTTAAATTTACATTTATCCATCTTCATAAAAAATGTTAAGTAATTTTCTGGATCAGGGACGGTATTAAGCACCAATACTCCTCCAGCTTGAGCCATAAACTCAACTTGGAGAACACCAGGCATTACAGGAGCACCAGGGAAATGTCCTTCAACCCATGACTCATTCTTTTCAACTCTTCTTAATCCAATCACATGAGATTCAGATAATTCTAATACTTCATCAATGAGTAAAAAAGGAGGACGATGAGGAATTACCCTCATGATTTGATTCGAATCCATCAAAGGCTTATTTTCAAAATTGATTTTCGGTAATGTATTCTTTCTATCTAATTTGATCACTTCAGAGACTTTTTGTGCAAATTTAGCATTTATCGAATGACCAGGTTTTTCTGCGACAACTTTTCCTCTTATTTTCATTCCAATTAATGCTAAATCTCCAATTACATCTAATAATTTATGTCTTGCTGCTTCATTTGGATAGTGTAAATCTAAGTTATCTAAGATACCGTTAGGAGTAACTGAAATGGATTCCTTGTTAAAGGCTTTCTTTAATATATCCATATTACTTTCAGCTAATGGTTTGTCAACATATACAATAGCATTATTTAAGTCCCCTCCTTTAATTAATCCATTCTCAAGTAATGTTTCTAGTTCATGTAAAAAGCTGAAGGTTCGAGCTGATGAAATCTCATTTTTAAACTCACTTATATGATTTATAGAGGCCTCTTGTTCACCTAAAACTTTAGTCTTATAATCAACAAGAGTATTTACACGATAGTTATCGTCTGGTAAAATTGAAATTTTACTACCTGTATCTTCACATACATATGAGATAGGCTCAGATGGAAAAAACTCCTCTCTTAATACATTCTGCTCAACAATTTTGGCTTTTTCTAAGGCATTAATAAAGAATCTTGAAGAGCCATCCATTATTGGAACTTCAGGTCCATCAAGACAGATAAAACAGTTGTCAATATCTAAACCTGTAATTGCGGCTAATACATGTTCGGATGTGTGTATTCTAAATAAGCCATTATCAAGATTTGTACCTCTGTCAGTATTAGATATATATTTTATGTGGGCGTTTATTAAATTGTCCCCATCAATATCATCCCTAACAAATACTAAACCTGTATCAGCTGGAGCAGGTTTAAATGTTATATTAACATGTCTACCAGTATGAAGTCCAACACCACTTAGACTTATCTGTTTTGAAATAGTTTTTTGAGGAACGGTTCTTCTAATCATTAATCTTTTTTATCTATTTTCTTTACTATTTCCGGCAAATTCTTAAAGTGTATATATGATTTATTGTAATTCATAAATGGTATTGCTGGAGTACCTGTTATTCTAGCATTACTATCAATATTAGTTGTAACACCAGCTTGAGCTTGAATTTTGACATTATCACCAATTTTTAAATGACCAATTATTCCTACCTGACCTCCGATCATACAGTTTTTACCAATTTTAGTGGAGCCAGCGATACCTGATTGAGCTGCAATAGCTGTATTAGTACCGATTTCAACATTATGTGCAATCTGTATTTGATTATCAAGTTTGACACCATCACTTATAATCGTTGAACCAATAGTTGCTCTGTCAATTGTTGAGTTAGAACCAATTTCTACATCATTTCCAATAATTACATTACCAGTTTGTGGTATTTTTCTGTATGTACCGTCATCGTTTGGCGCAAATCCGAAACCGTCAGACCCAATTGAACAGTTTGAATGAATAATACAGTTATCTCCAATTATTGTATCATCTAAAATTTTTGTACCAGGATATATTTTAGAATTATCTCCAATTTTTACGTTTTCTCCAATGTAAACTTGATCTTCAATAATACAATGCTCACCAATTATAGATTTTTTTCCAATTTTTGAGAAATGACCAACGTATGAACTTTTTGGGACATTTGAGGATTTGTCAATTTCAGATTTCTTGCTTATACCAACTTTTTTAGATTTATCACCATTAAATAGTTCAAGAATTGTTGTAAATGAAGAGTAAGGGTCCTTAACTTTTATAAGTGTTGTGGTAATCTTTTCTGTAGGTTGAAAATCATTTGAGACAATGGTTGCTGATGCATCAGTAGAATATATATATTCAGTATATTTTGGGTTAGCAAGGAATGTGAGTGAGCCTTTTCTGGCTTCTTCTATTTTAGAAAGAGCATTAATATCAACATCTCTATTGCCCTCGATAGTTCCATCCAATTGATCAGCAATTTGTCCAGCTGTAAAATTCATATCTGCAAAATTAAAAAATTATGTGAAATGCTTAAATTAGTATGGTATTTATGAAGATCAAATATCAATTAAATCAACTTAAAGAAGCATCTATTAAAGTTACTAATAATATAACTCAAAAAGTCATATTAATTAGTGGAGAAATGGGTGCTGGCAAAACCACACTAATTAAGCAAATACTAGTTGATCTAAATGTTATTGATAATGTTTCAAGTCCGACGTTTTCAATCATTAACGAGTACAAAACAAAAACAGAAGATTTAATATATCACATGGATCTCTATAGGATTGATAAAATAGAAGAGTTAGATGGAATTGGATTTTTTGAATATTTAGAATCAGGTAATCTATGTTTAATTGAATGGGGAGAAAAAATTGAAAATACAATTGGAGATAATTATGATAAATTCAAAATTATCAAAAAAGGTAATTTAAGAATAATAGAAAAAACAAAATGAATTTTTTAAAAAGGTTATATTACTATTCAACAGGATTTATTATTGGAATTATTTTTTTGATTTTTATTCTAAACGGAAAAAGAGCTTCATGTAATTATACTCCTAATGCGCGTGTTATAGATAATATAACATCAAAAGAGTTAATTTTAGATTCAGATAATGAAGTCTTATTTAATCAAGATGAGTTAATTGATATTATTAATAACGGAAGAGTAATCTTTAATAAAAGTGAGCCAAAAAATAAACCATGTGGAATATATTTTATTAAATCAGGAGATTTAAATTTAAATATTATTAATTGTGAGAATGAGGCAACTGTAAAAATTAATTAGACTTCCTTCTTTTAAGTTCCTTTTTTATAAGTTCTAATTCTCTTGAAGTTTGACCTTTTACAGATGTGTTTTCCTCTGCTCTTCTAATCAGATATGGTATTACCTCTTTTATAGGTCCAAAAGGAAGATATTTAATTACATTATATCCTTCCTCAGCAAGATTAAATGAGATATTATCACTCATACCGTAAAGTTGACCAAACCATATTTTTGGATTATTATTTTGCATTTTTGATTCTCTCATAATATCTAAAATATTGTATATACTCTTTTCGTTATGTGATCCACAAAAAAGTGAGAAATTTTCAAGATTTGATAATATGAAATTTGCTCCCTCATTAAAATTTGTATCAGTTGCATGTTTAGATTCGCAAATAGGAGATTTATAACTATATTTTTTTGCTCTTCTATTTTCTTTCTCAATATATGCTCCTCTTACAAGTTTTATACCTATCTGAAACTTATTTTCGATTGACTTTTTTTTTAATTCCTTCAAATATTTCAATCTATCATGTCTATACATCTGAGAAGTATTATAAACAATAGTATTATCAGTATTATATTTAATCATCATCTTCAAGACAATATCATCAATTGCATCTTGAAGCCATGACTCTTCGGCATCAACTAAAATTTTAATTTGATTTTCAAATGCTGTTTTACATATAATATCAAAACGATCAACTATCCTAATGTAAAGTCCTTTTTCAAAGCTTGACAATTCTTTTTCTTCGGTAACTTTATTAAGTATGACAGAACTTGCAACAGCAGTTGGTTTAAAAACAGTATAATCTAAAATATCTTTTGATGCAGCAAATTCAATTGATTTTACTACTTCATTTAAAGAATTGTCATATGTTTTTTCGTTTTCTAATCCCTCCACCGAATAATGAAGATAGCTTTTAACATTCTTCTTGTTAAGTTTCTTTACTGTCTCATAGGATTCTTTAAGATTTTCACCTGAACAAAACTGACGAAAAACGGTTGCTCTGACAATAAATAAAACTGGTAACTTTAATTTTAAACTTAGCTCTAGTAAATTTTTGCCAAGATTTGTTAGCGTCCTACTTGATATAACCTTGAAGAGAATGTATGCTTTTTTTAATTCAAAATTTGATTTAAGTATAAAACCATTCTTAGTATTGTCTAAAAGCATAAAATAAATACCTAATTTTGCATAAATCTAATCAAAATAAATTAATGAAAGAAGATCAATATTCATTACTAAAAGAAAAGATTAAATCTAAGGATTTTAATAGTGTTTTTGTCCTAGTTGATGAAAATACGGATAAGCATTGTTTAGATGTTTTTATTAATAAATCCAGTATAGAGGAATACAATAAGATAATTATCAAAGCAGGAGAAGAAAATAAAAATATTGATACATGTATTCAAATTTGGAAAGAATTAAATTTACAAAAGGCTGATAGAAAATCTCTTTTAATAAACTTGGGTGGTGGGGTATTGACTGATATAGGAGGTTTTGTTGCCTCAACATATTTAAGAGGTATAAAATTTATAAATGTTCCAACCACATTACTTGGAATGGTTGATGCTGCACACGGAGGTAAAACAGGTATTGATTTTTTGAACTTAAAAAATCAAATAGGTGTATTTAGTATGCCAATAGATGTAATTCTTGATTCTACCTACCTTAAGACTCTTTCTAAAGAGGAATATTTAAATGGGTATGCTGAGATATTTAAACACAGCTTTTTGTCAGATTCAGAAGAAATAAGTTTTAATTCATTATTAAATCTTGATTTCTTTAAAGATGTCGACTTTATAATTAAAAAATATTCAGAGGTAAAAAATAGAATTGTAAAAATTGATAAATATGAGTCTGATATTAGAAAGGTTCTTAATCTTGGTCATACAATTGGGCATGCATTAGAATCTTATTCACACATCTCGAATAATATAAAGACATTAAAACATGGGGAAGCAATTATAGTAGGACTTATAACTGAATTATATATTTCCGCAATACAAAATAATTTTCCATTAATAACAGTAGATAAACTGAAAGAAATATCATCGAAGTATTTCGAAAAAATTAATCTATCAGATGATCAATTAGAACAAATTTTTGATCTTATGATTTTTGACAAAAAGAATAATAATGGTATGGTTTATTTCGTTCTTTTAGATGAAAATGGAAAACCTTTAACTGATCAAAAGGTTGAAAAAAAAGTCTTTGTTGATGCGTTTGATTATTATAGAAATTAAAGATCCTGAAAGATATTTTTCATTAATCTCTTTTTATCATTAATACTTTCCTCTAAAGAGATCATAGTTTCAGTTCTCAAAACCCCCTCTATATCATCGATTGAGAATATAATTTCTCTTGCATGTTCAGTGCCTTTTGCTCTAATTTTACAGAAAATATTGTATTTACCTGTTGTAATATGAGCAACAGTAACATAAGGTTTCTTTTTTAATTCTTCAATAATATCATAAGTTCTTCTAGATCTATCTATTAAGATTCCCACATAAGCTATGAAATTGTAGCCTAACATTTTATAATCTAAAGTCAGAGAAGAGCCCTTAATAATAGCAAGGTCTTCCATTTTTTTGACTCTTACATGCACGGTGCCAGCAGAAATAAGTAATCTTTTAGCAATATCAGTGAAAGGAGTTCTTGTATTATCTATTAAAATATCTAGGATTTTTCTGTCGACGTCATCTAATTTTTGCATTTTAATTGGATTTAAAGCTAAATTATTAAATTTTTTCTAACGATTTATCCGATTTCATTCGATTCTCTAAGGTTATTTTCTTAAATCAATGATTTTATTGCGAATTTTTTATTTAAATTTACAAATGTTTTATAGTTTACATTTGTAAATTATATATAATTTATATATTGTAAATCAGTAAGTTATATATCATTAATAAAGTATTAAATGAATAAGAAGAATATACTCAACAGGATAAAAAAAATTATTGAAGAAAATAATCTAAGTAATTCCGAATTTGCTGAAAAAATTGGAATTCCTAAATCATCTGTTACCCACCTACTCTCTGAGAGAAATAATCCTAGTCTAGATATAATTATTAAAATTTCAGAAGCTTTTGAAAACATATCTACAGATTATTTAATATTTGGACAAGAAAATCAAGTAAAACCAACTATACAGCATTCAAATACATTATTTAGCGAATTAGATGAGATTATTTCTGAAGATTCTGTTAAAGATTTAAATAATAAGGTAAAATCTATTATCCTTATCTACGAAAACAATAAATTTGAACAAATTGACAATTTAAAAGATTGAAAAAAGTAATAATACTCTCATTTCTATTGATATCATGCTATAGTGTAGAAAGGGATTGCAAAGAATTTAGGACTGGATACTTTGAATTTAGCACCTCGATAAATGATTCTATTGTTAAATCAACATTTATTAGAACTGATAATTATGAAATAGAGGAATTTAACGGTGTAAAAGATTCATCTACAATTAGATGGGTTAATGAGTGTGAATTTATACTAACTAAAATAAATCCAAGTACAAATCAAGAGAAAAGACCAATACGAATAAAAATATTAAGAACGATGGGAGATTCTTATGATTTTGAGTATTCACAGGTTAGTAATCCCTCAAAGGTTAACAGAGGAACTGTAAATAAAATACTTATACAAAACTAAAAACCTGTACCTCTTATGAATAATCTCCATATTTTCCTAAGTATTAAAAACGCTATCGGAACAAATATATATTGTGATGTAAGTATGTCAAAAATAGATTCAGTAAAGGAAAATTGATTAATTTTTTCAATTATTTTGTTAATAAACTCCATTAATTACTAAAACTCAAGCTTTGTTTGACTTAGGTTATCATCATCATTTGATGAAACTTGCTGTTCATCATTTACCTCAATTTGCCCAACTTCTTTAACTCTTTCCCCAATTATATTTCTTTCCTTGTATGAGACTTTTCTTACATTATATTTTGTTACAATATTCCCCTTACTATCTCTCCCTTTAGTAGATAAATCTGCAAAATCAACTTCCCATTTTAATTTCTTTAGAGATGCACGTTTTCTTAAATAAACAGTAACCACATCAGCTTCATCTTTGTTGTTGGTTGAGAAATATAGAACAGTTGAGCCATCTTTTCCTTGAGTAAGGTTGTATTCTTTATCTCTTATCACACCTGATACCTTAAATCTTTTCATAAAAGATGTACCATTTTTACCATCTCTATAAATAAGATTATAAACTATCTCTTTAGATTTTGAATTAAAAAGCGACACATGCATTATATCTTTACCTACAAATACTTTACTATCAACTTTTACAACCTTCATTATTCCATCAGATGTAAATACGATAACATCGTCAAGATCAGAGCAATCACATACAAATTCATCTTTCTTAAGAGATGTACCAACAAAACCTTC
>Ga0163109_10000910_pt1 | contig 23247 bp, 27 predicted proteins | sample CRUFie1St13metaG_FD_108704 | JGI IMG/M metagenome (GOLD analysis project Ga0163109, IMG submission 108704) | Marine microbial communities from the Costa Rica Dome - CRUD Field 142mm St13 metaG | ecosystem: Environmental > Aquatic > Marine > Oceanic > Photic zone | place: Costa Rica: the Eastern... | reverse complement strand
TCAGTATCAACCTACCATCGATGATCCCGATGAGTTCGGTGCTAAGGTTCAGGAGACCAGAATTGTTGGACCTCTGTCTGACTTAAGAACTATTGAATCTATTCAGGTTGTTGATTCTTCTCCTGTTGGTACAGTTACTGTTAATGTAACCACCAAGATTGCTCACGGATATATCCAAGGACAGTATGTTGCTATTCAGGAGAATGGTCTTGACGATGCATTGAATGGTACGTTTGATGTTGTCTCTATTGATAATAGCAACCGCAGAAGATTTACGTTTGAACTCCCAGGTAGTGTTGCTGGATTAGGTCTACAAAACAACCAGACATATACCACTGCTAATGGTCTATCTACCAATGCATATGTACAGGCAGAAGTTGACTCTGTAGAGTCTGCATCTCCTTATATGTTCAACTTGTCGATTCGTTCGACTTGGGGTATTTGTGGTCTCCATGCTGATGGTAGCAAAGCATCTGGTTTCAAATCGATGGTTTGTGCTCAGTATACTGGTGTTTCGCTACAAAAAGACGATAGAGCATTCATCCGTTACGACAAATTTACTAACACTTGGAACCAAGCATCATCCTCTGATGCATTTGCAACAGTTCCTTATCACACCAAAGGTGATGCATACTGGAAGGATGACTGGAGAAACTTCCACATCCGTGCATCTAACGATTCGTTTGTTCAGTGTGTTTCGATCTTCGCGGTTGGTTTCGCTGATCACTTCCTGATGGAATCTGGTGGTGATATGTCCATCACCAACTCTAACTCCAACTTTGGTAACACCTCGCTCCATGCTATTGGACACAAAGGTTATTCCTTTAACCAAGATAAGGGTGGATATATTAGTGATATTATCCCACCTGAGAAGCTTATTGAGTCTAGTGCTAATGAAGACGAGATTGATTACTACACCTTTGATGTACAAGCATCTCGTGGTACAAACACCAAACTATATTACGCTGGATCTGGTATCACCGATCCTAAGAAGCGTCCTGCTGTTACTCTGGATGGATATAGAATTGGTGCTAAGTCAAACGAAAAGATCTTTGTTGAACTAGATCCATATGATGCAGGTTCTGGTAAGACAACTCCTCCAGACTCTGTATTCAATGCGACTTTGGAACCATCTGGATTCAAGTCTTACACCAGTTCGATGCAGATCCTCAACCCTACGACTGTGGTTGTTGATAACAAGAATCAGGATGCTGCTAATAGAATTGAAGACAACAAAGATCTGATTGCTGAAGAAGCATATGGGTACATCACTGCAAAGTATCCTGCACTTCTCACTAAGAATATTACCATTGGTAAGTGTAAGAGAGACATTGGATATCTGCTAGATGCAGTTATCGCTGACTTGAGACTTGGTGGTAACATTAACACTGTTCAGGCAGCAGAAGCTTATTTCAACTCTGGAACACTTAACTATATTGATGGTGAATTATTTGAAACCATTGAAGGTTTTGAATATGCTCGTGACCTAGCAATCGCAGCAATGCGTAACTGGGATTTCTTACAGACGGGTTGTACAATTACTAATGGATCTCCTTTTGTTACTGTAACCACGACAGAGGGTCTGTCGATTGGTATGAAAGTTGAGGAGTACACAGTTGTAAATGCTAACAACACCACAGTTGATGCATCTTCTCTGATTACAACTAACATTCCATCTAACACATATATCAAGAACATCGTAAACGCAACTACGATTGAACTTGGTGGTGTTGTTGCTAATGCTAGAAGTTACTTCAGCACTGGTGTTTCTCAGAATGCAACTGGTACAACTAGTGCTGGTAAACTACTCTTCAAACTAGAAGATACTAACGGTGATCGTAAGGGTATCTGGTCTGGTCTAGAGGGAACTGTTGACGCATCTATCACCCAAGATACTGTATATCCTGAGTGCTCTGGAACTGCTAATGCAATTAGCACATTCTTCAGTAACATTAAGACTATCATCAACAACGGTATTAATCCTGTTGCTGATCGTTATGCTGATGCACATGATCTGTTGCTTGCTAACAAGAACTGGATTGCTGATGTAGCAGTCAAGGACATGCAGATTCAGTATCCTACATTCCAAGTTCCTGGTGGTGCTGTTAACTGTTTTGATGACGTTGTAGATGTTATTGAAGCAATCGCATATAACGTTAAGTATGGTTCAAACAACAAAGTATACGATGCTGCTAACTTCTATGTTGTAGGTGCTCACGTTGCTGGCGAAGAAGAGCAGTCTGTATATGTCTTCGATATTGCTAAGGAAGCGGCAGAGAAAGTAATCCAAAACGTTACTTACACTCCTCGTCCTGGTGTAACCACAACTTACTCTCAGATCAAGGATCTAACTATCACTGTTGATCCTGCTCCTGTTGGTGGTAACTATTGTGCTGATGTTATCTCTGCACAGAATACTCTGTTTGATATCATCGAAGCAGGTATTGATAACGCTGGTACTGTTAACAACGCAAATGCTGGTGTATTTGCTGCTCTAACTAAGACTTCTCCACAGCAGACTATTGTTCCTAGACTGAATCCAACAGTTGATAGTTCTCAGTTTGCTAATCGTGCAACGTTGTTCACGATCAATGCTGGTGGAACTAACCCACATAAGTTTGAAACTGGAACACCAGTTCGCTTGGTTGCTAGAGCAAAAGCAGGTACAACTCCTGATGAGAGAGATGTCCGTCTACCAATTGGATTCCAACCTAACAGAGTTTACTATGTAATTGCTCCTGGTAGAAATACACAACCATTTAACTATAACCAAGCAAGCGTCTACAACGGCATCTTTGATGGTGGCGATCAGACTAAACTGATGCTTGCTAACACAAGAGAGAATGCTGCTGCAGGTATCTACATCTACTCACCTGAAACTGAGTCGATTGATGATGACGTTGAAATCCTAGTACAGCAGTATGTTCTCGATGAAAGCTTCGATCTTCATGAGTATCGCGTAACCTTTGATGGTAGCAGCGGTACAGTAATGAAGACTGATGTTGCACACATATTCGATAAACCAACAACTGGACTAGGTGCTACGTATCTACAGAAAGTATTCTTCAGAGCAGAAGGTTCTGATGGTCAGGTGGGTACACTTCCTACACTATCTGGTGTTGGTGGTCAGCAGATCTCTGGAACCCAAGAGTTCTATGTACGTTACATCAGTGACGATACTTTTAAGATCTTTAATACTGCACAGGAAGCAATTGCTGGATCTCCTGAAGTAACACTAGTCAACAGCACAACTCAGTTCTGGTATGTTTTCGCTAACAAGCGTGTATCTCCACTGAAGTTTGATGCTACGTTTGTTGATACTAGTGCATCTAGAGTCCCTGCTATTCCTGATGGTCTGTGGTATTTGCAGACTAAAGATGAGTCTACTAGCGACGATAACATCTTCTCTAGATTTGCACAGACTGACTATGATGCTGCATCTGGTCAGACACAGACAACAGACTCTAACTATAGAAGACTGATTGATAAGCGTGAGAAAGAGGATAGAATCTATCGTCTGCGCTATGTACAACCTAAGGAATTCCCTGGTGCTGTAAGAAAACCAAACAACGGATTTGTTCTTAAGATTCGTACTGACGAGAAGAGAAATCTTCTACCTCAGAACATCGTCTTGGAACCTGTTGGTGGTGCTCCTGCTAAGGCAGAATTCCGTAACCCATACACACAGAACAACGCAACTGAAGTTCTGGGTATGAATCAAACTGCATTTAATACTGCAGTACAGGCTGGTACAATCGATCCTGACTTTGTATATGATCCTGATAACAAACCAGTAATTGTTAATACTAGTAACTATCTACGTTTCAGTATTCGTTCTGCTAGAGAGAAGACTGTTGGTTCACAGCAACTTCTAGAAGTAACTGCATTCAACCATTCTGTTGATGATACAAATGCTCCTTCCCTGAAGAATACTATCTTCCATACGGTTAAGATCAACTCTCCTCAGGCAGGTTCATTTACTGCTAGCAAGACAAGTTCTACACCAACCAATAGAATTGAGTGGACTGGAAACTCTAGTGGTTTCGCTTACATCCACGCATACTTTGCTGTTGGAACTGAACACTATCTCATCCTGAAAGATGTAAGTGCTCGTCCTAACTTCAGTGCTCTAGTTAACACTAGGTTTACTCAAGGTGCAGTGTATGCTGACCTACAGGAAGATACAAATGGTGGTAGAGATCTTAAGGATAACTATCAGTATGTTGTACAAGGTGCTAACCTCTTCACCCTGACTCCTGGTGATACTCTAGATGACTCGGTTGGTAACACATACAAGATCATCTCTGTAGACGATGTTCCTGATATCGATGATACCTTCTATATCTTTGATTCGGAAGAGATTCAAGAGCGTGTTTCTGGTCAGCAAGATGGTATTTACTATCTAACTGCTGTACGTGGTAACATCACACCTCTACCTCGTGGTGCTGGTGTTGGTAACAACTTCCAGAACTTTAAGTTCTCTCAACCTATCTCCTCACTGTATCCTCTAGACTACAAGAACGATCCAACATGGTATCAGGTTGTAGATAACAATGGTACTAAGGATACTCTGATTACTGATCCTCAGGCAACTAATTCGTTCGCTGATAACTACACCCACGGTCTAGTTTACGTCAACGATTATAAGCGTTCGATGACGAAGGAAGCAGTCAAGGATCTAACCGAGAGTGCATACTTTGAAGACTACACCTACACTGGAACTAACGAACTTAAGGCATCTACAGGTAATGCAACCTCTGGATCTGAGCAGAGAAAGATTCCTATCGCAGGTGATGCTACATCCATCCACGATCAGAAGGTTTATGTTGAACTACGTAGACCATCTATCGCAAGATCTGGTAACCACACATTTGAATACCTAGGATTTGGTCCTGGTAACTACTCCACTGGTCTACCTGCACGTCAGGAAGTTATTCTAACTGACTTCCAAGACTACTACGCACAGGCGAAGCGTCAAGACGGCGGTATTGTCTTCTACACGGGTCTAAACTCTAACGGTGACCTCTATATTGGTAACCGTAAGATTGACGCTATTACAGGCGAAGAGGAGTTCCTTGAGAGAGCAGTTCTAGCAGCATCTGAGGATGATACTGACGAGATCACATCTCTGGTCACATCTTTCGATACCCCTGTTACATTCAAGGATAAGATTACAGTTGAAGGTGTTGGATTCTTTAACAATAGAGTCATCATCAACACTCAACCACCTAACGAAAGTCCTGCTCTGACTATTCAGTCAAACCCAAGGAATGATGGTGGTGCAGAAGACCTCACCATGACTAGAGGTAATTTCGCTGATAGAAATGACGGCGACATTACCATTGATCGCAACAGAATTTCCGCTGCACTTTATCACGTAAAAGGTCGCGGTACTGCTGCATTCCCTGGACAAGAATATAGTCTACGTACTAACTTCTCCTACAGTGAGAATGTTCCAGCGAATAGAACTCCTGATCAAAGAGCAACGTTCAGTAATGATCAGTTTGTAAGATATTACAACTCTACTGATGTTGCTGCTAACCCACAAGCGGGTGATATTCTACTCAAAGGTAACTCTGTTGAGAGAAGTGGTTCTCTTGGTTGGGTATATGCTAACTACTACGTTAACATTCCCGAGACCAGCATCCTTGATCTGGTAACTAATGGTAGTAGCACTGTTAGAATCAACTGGACTGGTGCTCTAACTAACACAAGCACAGGTATTGAGCTTAGCGTTGGTAAGACAATCAGAATCCAAGGATTCAGCAACTCTCTACTTAATGGTAAGTGGATCATCAGTAGAGCAGATCAGACTGGTGCTAACAATGATTTCATTGAATTCGTTTGTGCTAACTCTATTACTGCTGCAACTTATAACTGGACTCCTGCTGCAGAACCAACTGCAGTTCTTCAGAGATCTGATGAGAACTTCAAAGAGTCTGGTGTTATTGGTGCAGAAGCACTTAGAACAAATACAGATACTTATGGTCAGTTCAAACTAGGTATCAATACACTTGCTCGTACTGCACACGCTGCACATGAGTATGGATTCCTAACTTACACTGCATCTGGTATTACGTATGATCAGCAAGAACCAAGAGCAAACTTGGATGTTGTTGGTAACGCATTCATCAGTGGTAAGGCAATCAATGATTACCTAAACAATGCAACCACAAGTAAGACTGAGACTAACCTAGACGAAGCATTCTTGGTCGGTGGATCTTCTGATTCTCCACAATCTAATGCACTGTTCAGAGTTTCTACTGAAGAGACTAGAGTTGGTATTAACGTCAGCAGAACTCAGTTGACTGATACTCTGACTGTTCAGGGTACAGTTAGAATGCTTGGATCTGGTGCTAACCTGGACATCGATGGCGATCTTAATATTGATGGTGGTGATCTTACTACAAATGCAGGTACATTCAACTTACTACAGTCGAATGCACTAACAGTCAATGCATTTGGTCAGGCAACTACATTGAACATCGCTGATCTTGCTGTTAACGCACAAGACATCAACATTGGAACCAATGTTACTGCTGCTAGCACATTTGAAGTTCACACTAGCTCTACTAACTCTACAGTTAGTATCGGAACTGTTGCTGATAGTCCTACAAATAGATCTGTAATCACGATTGGTGGTGCATTTAGCAACACTGCTAACTCCACACTCACCGTCAAGAATGCTCAGACTATCCTAGATGGTGATTTAGATGTAAACGGCGGAGACATTCAGTCTAATGCTCAGACAATCAATCTCCTTACTAGAGGTGGTGCTGGTACTACAGTTAACTTTGCTACTAGAGCATCCCAGTTCGCTATTGGTGGTGTTGCTGGTACAACAACTGTTAGAAACTCCCTCAAGGTCATGGGCGATACCGACATGTTCGGTGATGTTACCATGCATGGTGGATCTAACAGCGGTACAGTTACTGTTAATAGAGCAAAACTGAACACAGCGAAGGTTGCTCATCCTAAGGGTTCTCTCGCTAACCTCAACGTTGACTTCTTCGAGTACATCGATGATATTGATGGTATTGAGATCATCAGCGCACTTAACACTGTAAATGGTGTATTCTCTGTTGCTGATAACTACTTCCTCGATGGTAACACTGTAAGATTTACAGATACCACTGGATTATCTAACAACATCAATACCACAACCACGTACTTTATTGTTAATAGCAATACTGCTGCTGGTACATTCCAGATTGCTGCTACTGAAGGTGGTACACCAATCGTTGTTTCTGGTACTCCTGGAACTGCAACTGGTATTACACTACAGAACACTCTGGTTGATACTGGATCTGGTATTACATCATGGACTTCAAACCCAGTTGATGCTGAGTATGAATTCTTACCTGTTAATAACGTTGAGGGTATCGAGATCGGTGACGTTCTCCTTATTAATACTGAACTTGTTCAGGTTGTTTCTCCTGGTGCTGATGCTACAACTAGACTCGTCAAAGTTTCTAGAGGTTATGATTGTACAACCGTACAGCAACATAACGACAACAGCGTTATCGTCAAACTAGGTAAGTCTGCAGGTGCAACTTATCTGGTTGGTAGAGTACCACAGAACCCAGCAACTATTGCAGTTCAACAGGTTACTGACGTAACTGATGTTATTGAAGTCAACCTTAATGAACTAGAAGATGGTGATGCATTCACATTTGGTAATGTTGGTAGTATCGTCGGTGTAAGTGCTAATACAACATATTATGTTGTTAATGCTGTTGATGATATTCCTAACAACAGAACTAGATTCAATGTTTCTCTTGACCCAGGTGGTAAAGCAGAAGCAATTGCTGGTAGTGCTGGTAGTGCAACTATTTCCTTCAGTGATACTCTTGTCGCACTTGCTGAATTTGGTGGATCGTTCAAGGTTAATGACTATCTAAGAATTAGTGGTGGTTCTTCTTGCCCATCTGGTGAATTTGTCCAGATCACTGCAGTTAACGATACTAACGCTGAGAAGTTTACTGTTAATAACGGTAACAACCAAGATAGATTCGTTATTGATTCTGTCTTTGGTGGTGTTGAGTCTACGATCCTATCTGATCAAGACTTTACAATCAATCTTACTTCTGATGCTGCTACAAATCCAACTGATAACCAGTTCAAGATTGTTAATGGTCAACCTATTGCTAACACAAGACTCACGGTTAATAGTGACGGTGAACTGAATGTTGTTGGTAATGGTACTGAGACCAATCCAAAAGCAAGAATTGATAAAGATGGTAACCAGTGGCTATCTGGTAATCTAAGAATTACTCTAGGAGTTGATAACGTTCCATCTGTAGATGATTTAGAACAGGCATTCTATGTTAATGGAACAACTGGTGATACTGAAATTGCTGGTTCTCTGTCTATCGATGATGACTTTAATGTATACAGTGGAACAACTGGTGTTCAGTTTGGTTCTGCTTCTACTTCTAAGTTCCAAGTTGATGCAGGATCTGGTGATACAAGAATCGGTGTTGCTGGATCTGCACTAGGTGATGGTGATCTAACCGTCAATGGTGGTCATGTTAACATCGTCAGTACATCTACTACAACACCAAATAGTACAGATTATGCACTGAACATTACTAACCTTGGTCAGAGCGCAGACAGACAATTTAGAATTCGTCAAGATGCTGCTATTGATGCATTTGGTAACACTAACTTCTTCAATAGAAACGGTGGACGCAGATGGGATTTCGTCAACTCTGATCAAACGTTAAATAGTGGTAGAAACTACATTGTTGCTGTATCTGCAACAACTGTTCTAACCCTACCAAGTGATGCTGAAACAGGTGATATGATCAAGTTTGTAGAAGTATCTGGAGCACTGTCCTATGCTACTTCTCTGATCATTCGTGCTCCTCAGAGTGTGGCTATCCAAGGAGATTCTGCTGGTACTAACGCTGGTGGTCTTGCTTCTGCATATTCTGGTGGTGAACTAATCATTCAGACTAGAAATGCTGGATTTGGATTAGTTTACATGGGACCAAACGACGGTGGTGGTGCTGTAATTCCTCCCGCATATCGCGGTTGGTGGTTAACGGAGATCTAATTTAAATGGCTGCTAATTACGAAACACAGAAAAAGATGCGTGCCGCTCAGGTCGGCACCATCATGCCTTGGGTTGGAGATTCTGGCAGTAAACCAGATGGTTGGTTAGAGTGTAACGGGCAAACGTTGGAAGCAGTTGATTATCCAATCCTTGCTTCCGTTCTTGGTAATACATATGGTCCACAAAATGGACTGAATTCTAGAACATATGGTAACTATTTGCTTGGTGACCAGTTTAGATTACCACAATTAAATGGTAGAGTTCTGACTGACTATGAACCATCTAATATTAATGTTCCAGCTCTACAGATGGGACAGACATATGCTAGTGGTGCAGTTGGTGGTATTGTTATTATTGAAGGTGAGAATGAAATTGGTCGTACATCACAGACTATTAATATAACTAGTGGTACATCAAATCTTGTTCTTGGAACTGGTGTAACTGGATCAGGTCTGCAACTAACCATGGACTGTGATGTTAATGGTCGTGTCGCTGTTTCTAATATTACTGCTAAGGGTAGTGGATTTGCTACAGGAAATAAATTAACAATTCCTGGAAGTGTATTTGGTGGTCAAGATCAGGTTGTTCTTGAGATTGCATGGGTTCTGCCTTCTGTTGCTGATGTTATTACACCATCAGGAGCAGGAACTGTACAACTAATGAGTGGTGATGGATCTGCAGTCACTCCACCAACAGCATTGAATGCTACTGCTGATCTAAATTTTGTTGTTACTGACTCTCAGAACATGACGGGTCAGATTAGATCATTTAGTATCAACCCTCCTGCATATTTTAAGAGTTACTATACTATTCCTAGAAAGTTAAGTAAGGACCACATGCCCCCACACAGGCACTCATCACCAGCTGGTATTGGTGGTTATAGTCGTGCTGATGCTGACGCTGGATTTGTTGAAGGATTCCAATGTCCTGCTAACATTGCTGGAGTTGAGGGTAACCAAAAACAAAGAGCTTTGGGTCCTGGTAATGGTGGTGATATTGATAGTGTTGACCCTGGTATTCTATTCGTCACATACTTTGAGGAAGGAACTACCATTAAAACTACATTTGAACCAGTAAAGAATAATATTGCTTCGGTTGGTACACATATTCCACAACCTTGCTGGACTGGTCCTATTCCCAGAGCATTGAATGGTACATTCCCTAATGAATGTAACTATCGTGAATCTTCTCAGGCAGGATTCATGACTAATAAGAAAAACTGGTATGGTAATCAAACTGCTGATCAAATCAATCAGGCAAGCGGTACATCACTAACATATCCAACTACATTGAACCACAATAAAGAGAATATGACTGGTAGTGGTAATTCTATTAACTCACATAACCACTATTCTTTTGAACTTATTATGAATGCTGGTTTTGTTAGACCGCCTACGATTGTTCCTGTTGATGATATTCAAGTTCAGAGTAATTTGACTGGACAAGCAACTAATGTTGGTGTGCAGAATATCCCATCAGCACTAAATATTAACGTGGATATCAAAACTCCCGCGTTATCTATGATGTACCTAATTAGAGCATACTGATGAAGTTTTTAACACGAGAAAGATCAAAATTAGGATCTGCTCCTGGTACTATTATTCAGTGGGCTCTATCAATTACCGATGGTGATCCTGATGGATCAACAAACGTAACTAATCTGCCTGCAGGATATCTAAAATGTGATGGAGCAATCTATTCAGAGAGACAGTACCCTGAACTAGCACGTATTCTTGGTGTTGGTGAGGCAAGTATCTATAAGAAGGCAGATACAACATTACTAGATGATCAATTTCAAGTTCCCGATATGGGATCTAAGCATATTGAAGCATCTGTTAATGCAAACATTGGTACATATAGAAATCTTGAAAAGGTCACCGCTAATGCTACTATCACTAAAGCAGGTGTTGGTGTAGAGATTTCATCTAACGTAGGCAACAGTGCTACTGTTGGATTTAATGGTGTGTTTACCGTACCATCTCAAAGTTTCAATCTAAATGGTAATGTAGGGTGGACCGTACCAACTAACACAGAGGAAGAACAGGTTGGTGCTAGAGCAATTGGTCCTCACATGCACTACTCGTCCACTGGTCGTATAACTGTTAAGGAAGATCCTGGTCAACCTGCAGGTTCATATGGTAATACATCTAGACCATATTATCAGAGACCTGCTGACGTTATCACTGCTACCCCTGATTGTCCTGACGTTGGTGCTTCTTATGCCCAGCAAGTTATCGGTATTGGTGAACCAAATAACTGTAACAATACATGTGCTAACTTTGGTTCTCACTTCATTGGTACAATTGATAACGTTCCATCAAACTGGCCACAAACAAAAACACTTAATACCATCACCGCTAACAGTTGGCCAAATACCTCGAATGTTGTTATCGGTAATTATAGACCATATGATTGTCTCGCTGAAGCAGGTGACTTTGCATATCCACTCTGTAGAAATACAGAAGAACCAGTAGAATCTCCTCCTGGTACTGATACAACAAACCTAACCATTCACTCTCATAGAATTGAGAAAGAGATTGGTGATACTAATTTTACTGCTACAACTAATGTAGAGACTATTAGACCAGATGGTTTACAAGCATCTGTAAATATCAGAACTTCCACTGATACTAAGTTCGATGATATTGTATCCCCTTACATTGTTATGGAATTCCTAATTAAGTATTAAAAATGGTAGTAAGATTAGAACACAAATATAATCACCATTACAGTGATATGACTGACGATAGTGGAATACCTATCGGAACTATCATGTGTGTCTTCGTAGATACTAATGGTAATGGTGCTAGTGCAGTCGCTAACAACTATCCTGGATGGTTGTATTGTGATGGAGCACAACACAGTGTTAATAACTATCCATTGTTATATGATGTACTTGGTGATACTTATGGTGGTACTGATCCATCTACAGTAACACTATCTGATTGGGGTAATTCTGCTGGTACAGTACAAAATGCTGTATTTAATGTACCTGATCTTAGAATGAAAAGGATTGTTGGTCCTGGTGGTGTGGACGGTTCTGGATCTATCACGCCTGATGATGCACAGATGAATGTTGGTGATGTTGGTGGTGAGTGGTATATCTCTAGAGCTAGACAAAACGAAGAGTATGGTGTAGGATCTGTAAGGGTTGTAGGATACAATCAGTGTATTGGATTTATTTCAGGTACACTGGGAGGAACTGCAGAAATCACTATTGGTCCTCTACAATCAAGAGTATTGAATGGTCCACCACCACACAGTCATGTTCTTCTAACTTCTGAAAGTGATCAACGTAACGCTGGTGATAATGGTACTCCTGCTGATGGCGAGAGATCACCAAACTATATTACTAACAGAGCACCAGTTGATCAATGGGATCCTACACAAGGAACTCAGGCAGAACATAGTCATTGGTTAGCAGAATATTCTCCTGTGAGAACAGGAACTAATGCACAATTCTCTTATTGTAAATCAGAACCATATTATTCTGCAGCACAAGCAGATGCATATGGTGGTGGTGATAATCCTTTTGGTAAAAACAAAGTTAATGAAGGGGCTACAAACCAAAAGGGTCAGTCTGTTAATTTCTTCCAATCTCAAGCACTAACAGGTGCTAATGGAGTTACACCAGCGCAAGCAGGTATTACTCTCAACGAAGGTACAATTACAATGACTCCTGGTGAACAACTTAGTGTTGTTGCTGGTGTTATTCCACAAACTGCAGTACCACTTGTGCTAAAATACTTTAGGGTAAAATATTTAATTAAAGCTTGGTAATATTATGGCGATAACCACACCTGGATCATCTAATTTTAATGAGATGGTCTCACCTATCATCCCAGTACAGATGATGGGTGGAAAAGGTCATTATGAAGACTTCGTTGCTGTCTATGAAAATTTCATGCCGTCTGCGGTATGTAATGATATCATCGCTTTTTATAATGAATGGAAAGAACAAGCAGTAAAACAGCACATGGAAAATGATCTTCGCACTCGTGAAGCATTTGATAATTTTGAAGAATCCATGTCTGGATCACATCAGTTTGCTCAAGGTGAACTGGGTAGACGTGATTACTCTATCATGCTTGAAACTCTCAATTCACCATTGAGTGCTAGAATCAATCAGTATTTACAGTCAGCAGTAAATGATTATTGTGCTCAGTATAATGCACTTGGTGGAACTCCATTGACCTCATGGAATATTAAATTCCAAGAAACTCCTGCAGGTGGTGGTTATCATGTTTATCACTATGAGCGTGGTTCTTGGAGTGAAACTGCTAGAGAACTCGTTTGGATGATCTATCTTAACGAAGAGTTTGAAGGTGGTGAAACTGAGTTTTTATATCAAAAGCGTAGAATTAAACCAAGTACAGGCACAGTAGTTATTTGGCCTTCTGGGTTTACGCACACACATAAAGGCAACTTAGTCCTTGACGGTACTAAATATGTTGTAACTGGATGGTACTATAAGCAACCTGTATAATATGGCGACTCCTAATCTCACAAACAAAACAATCTCGGTCAGTGGGTTGAATAAGACCATCACTCGTGGTGGTTATTCTAGAACTTTCACAGATAAAGACTGGGCTACCTACGTAGATCCTATCATCTACCCATTATGGGATAGTGATAAAGATATTTTGATATCATTCCACTATGCAGATTCTCCAGTTGAAACCTGGAAATGTGAAAAGAAAAAGTATGTTCGTAATCATACGACAGGAGAATACTTTTGGAAACCTTATATCTTTACTGAAGTAGAGATTGATGTAGTTCAGAAGTTTGTTGCTGATCTGGATGAGGCATTTGATGCACTGCTATCGGTTGAGTTTGAGCACCAAAGTGTTAGACTCAAGAAAGCAGTTGAGGCAACTAAAGGTTTGTCTCTATCAAGAATTAAGGGATGGAGAGATTTCTTCCTACATTCTAGTGACTGGACAATGCTACTAGATGCACCAGTTACTGATGCTGAGAGAGAAGATTGGAAAAAATATAGACAACTATGTCGTGAACTACCCGATCAGTTTGAGTCTGGTACACAGGTTCTATCTGAAATCAAGATTCCCATCGATCCTATTGTTTACAAAAAGAACTACGCACCTTATAATGAAGGTTCAACCTATCTTGGAAGTGATGATCAATGGGTTACATTCCCAGGCAAGGATGTTCCTGGTGGTCAATTAGAAGAAGCAATGAAGAGATATATTGATCTCGCGTTGCAACTCTCTAGACCTGCACCACTGTTTAACGTACCTAGCGTATCTCATATTGTTGATCCTGTTGAGGGTCTACTCAAGCAGATTGAAAGAGAGAAAGAACTACTAGAGCAAGCAAAAGCGCAAGCAGCATCTGAAAGTGAATAATGATTCGACAACATACATGGTTAGATCCAGTAGTTTGTAAAAGTCTTAACGACATTTACGACTTCGGTGAATTTGAAGATGGTAAAGCATCTGGTACTGATAATAGAAGTATCAAAAGAAACAGAGAACTAGTTGATAAGGGTGGTGGTGCAACTACACTATTCATGGATGAATTCCGTGAAAATGTGTGGTGTACTGCTCTAACAATTAGACATCACACTGCGCCAATGTTCATTGAATATGATGCAGTCAAGGATGATAATGGACACTATGATTTCCATTGTGATAATGCTATCATGAATGGTTTGCGTAGTGATCTGGTCCTTCTTACTGCTATCAATGATCATACTGAGTATGAAGGTGGTGATCTAACAATTAGAATTGGTAACGTTGATATAACACTGCGACTATCAATGGGTCAAAGTGTTGTATTTGATCCTAATTTGTGGCACACAGTATCACCAGTCACCAAAGGTAAACGCAGAATGTCTGTTATTTGGGCAGAATCATTGATTCAAGATTCATGGGCAAGAGAATTGTTCTATGATTATCTTGATATTTCTGCACGGTGTGTAAATAGTATTGATGAAAATGCGTGGTATGAGCAAGGAAACGAAATGGATCCTGCTACATACCTTGGATCATTTAGACAAAAACTACTACGTCAGTATTCAAACCCCAAAGATTCATGAATAATTTCCTAACACTTCAAGAATTGATCTCAGAGGCAGCAAAGTCTCTAGGCAAACCAATGCTATATTGGTCTGCATCTAAGATTAGGGATCTAGAGGCAAAAGGTGAGGTTGATAAGCTCAACACAATCTATGCATTTTACAAAGAACTGATGCCTGATGATTTGTATGCAGAGTTCTTTAATTCATCTTATGGTGGTGTAACTTATATTGATAAGTATTCAGCACAAGATTTCGCTGAAGATTATTTCCCACGTCCTGGACTGTGCCCTGATGCTGATCACTATGTCTATGCATGTGTGTTCTTACCTAATGGTGCTATTGAATGGGAAAATACTGATCCTCCGACAGGTGCTGGGGGCGAATCTGAGTAACTAGGAAAGAATCTCCTGGTTCATGATAACCATTAAATTGAACAGCAGTCTCTACACCTTCTAGATAGGCGGTGAAGTGTCCGTGGGGTTCTCTAAACTCCAATTCAGTATCCTTGATTGGATACAGAAACACTTCACCGTCTTTAATTTTATATGGTAGATTATATTCTACACATGCTGGTTCAAATGGACGACTATTCCACAGGTTATACATCAGTGTAACTCTCTTATCTCCTACAGGTATATGTCCCATGTTTGCGACAACTCCATGGAAATAAGGTAATCCCCAACAAATATGTTTTCCCATTTTTGGATAACTCCAAAAAGTCCAGTCATCATTTCCTGTGATGTAGACATTATCATTCTTTAACCAGTCATGGTGTTGATCACACACAACAGTTGGTTGTCCACCATCACATAGATAAGTTACACTACAGAATGGTGCAGCAATATACTCACCAGTCTGCCTAAATCTATCAACATCACCATCTACGTGGAAATACCAGTGTGTTTTATTTGTGTCGTGTGATCTAATCCACCACTCAGCACCAATGTATCCATCTAATTGATGCTGTTCGGCAGATTTAAATATATAATTTTCAATGATGTTTGATGGTGGTTTACTTAAGTCGTACCACCAAGTTAACTTTTCTTCTGGATCATGTGCTAAAATATTATTAGCTTCTACTCTTAGATCCAGAGCGCTCTCTTCAGTGAGATAATTATGGTAAGATTCAATACTCATGACTAATCAGATTCATCCACTTTTCCCTACAGCTATTTACCAGTGTAAGTTAAAGGGACATGAAGAATGGAAGGAATTGTTGTTATCAAAGACAGAGCACCAGTTCGATCCTAATACTAAGACAGAAGGTGCTACTGGGTATCATCTAACAGGTGAAGCAAGAGGCAAAGGTCTCATGCATAAGGATGAAGACTATTTGATGTTCTTCACCGAGATTGCGGACAACATCCGTGGTTGTCTTGATGGTGCTGGAGTCAACACCGACATGCATGAACTACATTTCATGAAGTCTTGGTATACTATTAAAGAGTATAGCGACTCAATGGGAGAACACTTCCATGCATGTGCCGATTTATCATTTGTCTACTATGTTGATCTACCAGTACCGTCAGGTATTATATTTTCAGTGGATCACAGTCCTAATGAGTATTTTGGTGGAATCTATGATCCCAAGACAACAGGTAGATCACACATACACACAGAGAACTTCATCAACTCTAGGAGTAATTTCATTCCAGTTGAAGAGGGTGATCTGCTAGTATTCCCAGGAGATTTACCACACACTATACCCAAAGAATCTGATGATAAGGGTATACACATCAGAAGTATTGCAGGAGATGTAAAGATCTCACTCAAAAAAGAGTACATTGATCTAGAGACAGGACTTATTCACCCATCACACTGGAGGACATTTTGAGCATCGAAGCAGTATATAGTTTTAGATGTAAGATTGCTAAGTTCATTACACATGAATTTGATGTAGTGAAAGTCTTACAAGCAATATATTATGACTCTAATTGGGATAGAGATATTGAGAATCGTACCATGCAAGGTGGTTATCAGATTCGTAATGCACATCTCACAGAAGTTTGTAATAATGAGATGGCTAAGTTTATGAATGAAGTTGTTACTGGAGCAGTATCACAATACCTTGCTAGTGAGTACGCCATAGGAGGCGTCTCAAAGGAAGTGGAACTGCCCCCGATTGCAATTGACCTCGTATCATATTGGATCAATGTTATGCCGCCTGGAGCATGGCACACACTACATTCACACCCTAATGCAAACTTATCTGGTGTCTTTTACTTACAAGCACCTGAAGGATGTGGTGATTTGTTTATTCCATCACCATATGTAAACGGTATTGAAACTATAATTCAGACCATACCTGAGTATCTTTTCAAACCAAATGTTAGAGAAGGTTATTTGTTCCCTTCTTCATTACCTCACTCAGTAGGTAGAAATGAATCAGATGAGGATAGGGTCTCAATTTCATTTAATCTCAAACTCAAGAATCTCTAAAGATTTAACTGCTGCTTCACCTTTCAAACTGTGCTAAATTGTATTGATGTTCACACTAGAACTTATGTCCGAGTATTACGATCTGAAGAAAATTAAGCGCAAGGATGCTTTCAATCTGTTCTATGAGAGTGTACTCAAACCTGATTCTGAGTTACGTCAGTGTGCTCATGAACAAGAATGCTATCATGAATTAATGGAGTGGCGAGGTGATATTCTCAGTTACCTTGATCGCCGTCGAAACCAAGAATTCCAATAATATGAATGATCCGACAAGAATAGAAATCTGCCCTACATGGATTGTTGAACAAACATTTGATAACGCAGATTATTATAAACGACAATTGAGTGGTCTTGAGTATAGAGACACACACTGCGAGATGAGTTTAAACTCTAATGTGTTGGATCTTCCATTCATGTCGGATCTCAAAGATATTTTAACTGATACTTTAAATTTTCTTGTTAGAAACCTAGATAAGGATGCTGATACAGCAGGTTTCAGATTCTTACAATCATGGGTTAATCGCTATACTGAAGGGCAACATGCCCCGTTTCATACTCATGCTAACAGTCAGTTTAGTGGTGTTTGTTTCTTTGATGATGATAGTCCATTAGTATTTCATAGAAGAGATCCGTGGTATAGTGATACACTACCTATCAGTATTATTGCTAACTCATCATCATCTGATACTTGGTTCAGAAAACATAATAATTATTTTTATGAAGCGAAAGCAGGCAGTATAGTTATATTTCCGTCTTCCATGACGCACTCTACATTACCTGCTAGAGGAGATAGAATGTCATTAGCATTCAATACCTTTATGACTGGTGATTTTTGTGGAGATAAAACATTTGCAAGGGTGGAAGTATAATGCCTAAGTACGACGCAGACTATTACAAGAAACAAGAAGAGTCAAACAAAGACTATAGTAAACAATCAAACAACTATCCTTATCCGCTTTATGCTCCGTGGACTGCGGTAGAAGCAGGTAAGAAAGCGTTTAAGGATAAATACAAACAGCAAGATAGCGACGATGACTGAATTCACACTAGAGATAACAGGTGAGGAATTAGTTTTCTTGCAACAACATTTACCACAACATATGGAAGAATTAGAAAGAAACGGTGTAACCACATTGATGGATAAAATATTTGATGCGGAGATGCGCGGATTATATAAGGATCACTGCAAAGGTGTTCCTGTTGATGAAAGAGATACATTTGAAGAATTTTGTGCTAAACTAGAAGATCCTGAATACATAGAGAGTATGATGCAGAGAGAGAATGAAAGCGAAACCTGAGGTACATCGAGTAGAATTCAAGGACGAGACACGTCCTGCACTACTGATCCATGGCGACATGAGAAAGGTAAAAACATTCGTTGACGAGAATAGGGATTGCATTGATGCAGTTTATCAGTTAGAATGGAGATCTATTCGCTTCTGAGACACGCCTAGAAGCGTCTGTAACCCACTTCCCCCTTACTTTGTGATGAATTCCCCTTCTGTACATACTGAAGTCCCTCTAGACACCAATCAGATCAAGTTCATTTTGGACATGATGATGGGGTGTCCACTTGGGCATAGCAAACAATACTCATTACATCACAATGTTGATGATAGTGAACTCTACAATCATCTTGAGCAGTGTCTGAAATCAGCACTATCTGAACTATCTGAAGGAAAATGAGCGACAATTTTATTAGGACATATGATAAAGTATTGACCAAGGATCTTTATGATCATGTGATCTCGTCTACACAAAATAAGTATAGTTATGGTGTAGATCGTACCAAGGAGCATGTTAATGATACTCAGATTCTTTTAGAACCATTTTGTCCTGATATTGCTCATCAAATTACGGACTTGGTGATGAATCGAATGGTCATTCCGTATTTTCAAGACTTTCCTACTGCTAAAGTGGGTGGAAGATGGACTAGTGGGTCAACATTATTTCAACGCACGGAACCTGGAGGTGGATACCATCAGTTTCATGCTGAAGCAACTGGTTGGTACAATTCCACCAGAGTATTAGCATGGATGATTTACCTTAACGATCTACCTGATGAGGATGATGGAGGTGAAACTGAGTTCTTAAATCAGAAATGTAGATTCAAACCCAAGAAAAATATGGGTTTAGTTTGGCCAGGTGGGATCACACACCTACACAGGGGCAACCCACCATTGAAAAAAACTAAAATGATACTGACTGGATGGATTACACCAGCAAATGATATTCATTATGCAGAAGCAAACCACATTGAGGCGATCCAAGGTGATACAAAAATTACACAACGGGGTGTCCCATACAGTAGAGGTTGACGTATACATGAGAATATTGGGCAGCGTCAGTGTGATTGCTGCCTATTTTATTGTCCTGCATGTTAATCTATTGCTGGGTGTAGTAATACATTTCATTGCGGATCTTATCTCAATACCTTACTTTGTCCGCACCAAGTCGTGGGATGTGGTTATAATGCTCACATTCCTCCTCGCCATTAGTCTCAGCAAATTAGTATCATGACCACAATAGAGAACAAAATCCATAGACTGCAAGCATATGTTGAGGCATTAGAGCACCAACGTGAGAGAATGCGTAGGGATGAGGAGAGAATAGTGAGCATGATGCACGAGATCATCCAACAGCAGACCAGTTCGGGAAGTGTCCTGCTGCCTGCTCAACAGGGTGAGGGTGCTGTTATGATTACTTCAGTTACGAAACAGACCAGTGCTCAAGGCAACGATCGTCAAAACCATCCGTGAGTCCTGCAAAGGCACTGCACTCTCCAAGGTTGAGAAGTTCCAAGTGTTCTGCTATGTGTGTGATAACATGCTAGCAGAGGGTCGCATTACTAAAATCCAACACGAGCGCTACACCAACGTATTCTGATGCAAACCACCACTGCTACCTATCGAATCGAAGTCACAACAGATGAAGGAACAGTATCCTTCCTGAGAACGATGCCCACACGTCCTAAGACACACAAGGGTATCAAAGCACACAACACCAAACTGGAGAACTATGCTAAGACACAGTATCCAAACTGGAACACCATTGATGTTAAACTAATCTCATGAACGACTCTCTAACTTTTGAACAACTCGTCGAACAGATGTGTGAAGATCCTATGTTCATCATGCAATGCGAGGCAAACAATCGTATGTGGGATGAGGAGGCAGCAGCAGAGCTAGAGGTGACGGTTGATGAACTGCACACCATGCTGGGCATCGACGCCTGACCACGCTATACTATAGACATCAGCAAGGGACACCACCCATGACCGTTCAAGTCGTCAAGCACTCCTTCTACAAGATCGAGATCGACACTGTTGACGCTCCCCAGCACCCCATCGTGTACTTCCGCAAGGAAGGCAAGTGTACCACTGCTAAGGGTATGGATCGTCAGCACAATCGCATCGTGAACGAGACTGTAGAGGCATGGAGACAGTTTGAGGGTCAGATCCGTCGCTACACCATCTCTCGTGTGCCAGATGACGTAGTGGTCGGTGGTGAGATCCGCAAGGCATGATCTGCCTTATACTATAGACATCAACACAAGGGACCATGACCAAAGTTCAACAGCACCTCTCCATCCCTGAGAACCGCCTCAACTATGCGTTTCACTTCCTGCATGAGTTTGGTCCTGACTTCGTGGACTATAAGAAGTGCTACGACAGTATCGCAAAGTGGTCTGACGCACTGGACACCTCTGAGAGCCACTACTGATACTGTCCACTGATTGACCACAGGGCACTCCAATGCCCTATACTATAAACATCAACACAGGAGACCAATGACCCAGACCTTCGCTGACTACGTGGCTACTCAAGACGCTCGCAACACCATTGAACTGAACGTCCGCAAGTGGACGCTGATGCTGTGTGAGGCACTGCAAGACGACTTCATCAATGACTCTATCAAGCGTCAGAAGTTCTTCGGTGCTGGTGAGTACACCAACGAGCGTATCGAAGCAATCAAGCGTGGTGAGGATCTCTATGAGTTCATCGTAGAGACTGGACGTAAGTACCACAAGATCATCATGGTGGTCCCCAATGGTGATCGTCCTGCTTCCCGCAGTGTCCATGCATTTGTGGACAAGAAGACTGGTGAACTGTATAAAGCAGCATCATTCAAGGCACCTGCTAAGGGTGTGCGCTTTGATCTCCGCGTCATCACTGATCGTGAATTTGTGTTGGAGAACTGTGACTGGGCAGGTGGTTATCTCTATCAGCGTTGACGCGCTGCCCATTTTCTGCTAAATTAACTGTAGTTCATTCTCTTCTCTCCTATGTCTGCTCCCGAGTTTTACATCGTTGCTGATGGTAATGCTTATGCTCTCGATGAAGATGGTACACCATTTGGTGCTCCTGTCTGTGTAGATGGTACAGTAGATTGGGATTGTGCATTTGATTTCGATCCTTGTGAAGAAGATCTTGACTACGTAGCACATGTTTGCTATCATCTACAACAGGTCCATGACCTGACCATTGAACACAATCAAGAGGTTTTTGTTAAATGAGCATCGTTACTGATGACTTGGTTGAAAATCTAATCCAACCACCATGCGTGAATCCTTTCTATGGGACACATACTACGAATGTTGTACCACGCACAGATCTTTCAGAGGAAGATCTTACACGTTATTGGCGTTACTTCAAACGTTTCCCCAATGAGTATGCAGCAGCTATCAACAAACTGCTACCCAACTCCTGTACCCTCGTTTCATTCGATCACCTCAACAACGTCCTTACCTATGAACAACGAACTCGCTCTTCAAATCTCTGAGCAACGTGATGATCTGTGTGAGTGGATGGTCGCTCGCTTCCGTGAATTGATGGAAGAAGATCGTATTGATGATGCTATTTGTCTTGCTGATGAGTGGTTTGAGTGGGCAGATCCCGAGAACTACATAAACGAGTCCACACACTTCTATAACGAAGATGAGCTCCTCCAACTATATCTCAGCTTATCAGAAACAGATAGCTGACCTTCTCATAGATCTATGTTATGAGCAAGATCCAGAGAAGATCGATGTAATCAAAGAGAGAATAGAAACTATCCGTAAACTTTGCCCAAATTGTAATGAAAATGAAAGGAAGCACTGAGCAAGTCGTTGATGTTGAAGCACAACCATTGGTTGATGCTGTAGAAAAGGTTAATGATGCTATTGAACAACTACCAGATGAAGATCGTGTGGTAGAATATGAATTGAACCGATCAGCAGCATGTATGCGTCGGTTTATGAAACTGAAACTGTCTGATAAAGAACTCACTACATTGTTGAGCACACATTATGGACGGATGCAGTTTGGTTACATGTACTTAAAGCAAAAGGTAAACTGATGAGACTACGTAATGCAATCCTTGCTGGACTATTGTTCGGCATGGCTGGTGTAGCAAATGCTGGTGAAGATAAGATCACCAAGGGATATAATAGCATGGATTCTATGGGATGCATGTTGGTGCGTGAGTGTACCAATGATGTGACTGAAGTTCATTCTCTATTGGATATTTCTTCTCAGTATGATAATACTGAAGAGTTCACACCAGTAGCAGATGAATTCAATACCATGCTGATGGCGATGAATCAAATTGGTATCAAAGTATTCCTTGCTGATCAACGATACTTCCCCATCATGCATCGTGGTGTGTATCATACTGTGAGTAACAATGTTTATCTCAACAGGCGATACATGGGCGAACCACATATCTTG
>Ga0163109_10000909_pt1 | contig 23252 bp, 31 predicted proteins | sample CRUFie1St13metaG_FD_108704 | JGI IMG/M metagenome (GOLD analysis project Ga0163109, IMG submission 108704) | Marine microbial communities from the Costa Rica Dome - CRUD Field 142mm St13 metaG | ecosystem: Environmental > Aquatic > Marine > Oceanic > Photic zone | place: Costa Rica: the Eastern... | reverse complement strand
TCCTGATATACTTTTTCTTCAGGAAACTTTTTAACTTTTGCGTATGTTAAACTACCCCAATCACAAAATGTACAACTAAAAGGACAACCTCTGTTAGTTTCTAATGTTGTACTCCATTTGATATCTGGATTGCCTAATATAATCTCATCAAATACACCTGTTAAGTATGGACTTGGTATGTTTAAGTCCTGTACTCTGTTTGCAGTATATATTCGCTCTTGTTTGTTGTCTTTGTAGTCCAGTAAGTACTGATGGAAACTTAATTCGCCCTCTGATACTATAAATGTATCTACAAAAGGCAAACTGTTTGCTTGTTCTTCCAAGTAAAACTCTGATACTTGTGGTCCACCAAATACAATCTGTGTATTAGGAGATTTTGCTTTAAGTTTTTCTGCTAATGTTTTATTGTATTCCCAATTCCAAAGATAGCAACTGAACATTACAATACTGTCACCTATCATGCTGTCAGAGGCTTTCTCTGTGTCTTCCCGTCTAAAGATAAGTCTGTTTAATTGTATATCGTTTTTGTGTTCTGGACTTTGTTTTGAATAAGCATATACACAACCAGAACTGTAGGGCAACCAATAGCCTTGAAAGGAGGAGCCTCCTTGTCTAAAATTGGGTTGAACTATGCTAATAGTTAGATTCATCACATGTATATTTAACAAAAAGACCAGGATAAACCTGGCCTTTGTGAATCTTTTTAAGTAAGATTATACTTCGTCTTCGTCGTCGTCACCACCGGCTTCGTCGTTTTTAATTTGAGCTTTAGCAAGTTTGATGAATTCTTTGATCATATCATCTTTAGACTTACGAGCATCTAGTTTGATACCCCACTCTAATTTTGCTAAGTCGTCGATCTGCTTTTTAGTCAACTTACTTAACTGTGCCTTAGTAGGTGCTTTCTTTACTTCAACAGGTGCTGGAGCAGGTGCTGGAGCCTTTGCAGGCACATCAACTACTTTTTCACCTTTGTAAAAGATTTTATATGCAATAAATCCTACTACAACGATACCGATAATTATACCAATTGAGTTTTCCATGGTCAATCTCCTAATAAATTATCATCTAATTTCTGTAATGCATCATATAGATCATTACCCCTAAGTGGATGGCGTAAGTTTACAGGGTTTATTCTTTTATAACCTGTAGCCTTAATTTTACTTTTGACTGATTCAATAATGGCAACATCATCTTCATCTGCACCTTCAGTATTAAAAATTTTATTTAATAATCCTAAAAGTACAATATCAAAATGCAAGTATGTAAACCCAAACTGAGCTTCATCTCCTGCATCTACACCTAACCCATCCGTTGGTGTTGCGTAAACTGTTTCTTGTGGCACACCCATCATGTCAGCAAGAGCAGGAACTTCCCAACTTTTGCTTAAACTTTGGATTGGTGCTACATCACCTACATCGCCATGTAGTGTCCAAAAGCCTGCCGAGAGCTCACTGAAATTGTCTGTACTTCCTACAATTCCGTTTTGCTTGGCGGCTTCATTGTAAAGTGTGATCATTCTTAATCTTGCTCTAATATTTCCTCTTCTAACTTTCTCTGCCTTTGTGTCTCCTCCATTAGGATGTGGCATTTCATGTAAATGAGATATAGCCTGATCATATAATTCTGATAAATCAACTTGCTTATGTGTGATTCCTAGTGCCTCGCAGGCCGCTATTCCTCTTTGTGTCTCTTCTGGGTTTTGGTGTATTGGCAATGTTAAACCAGTTACATTCCAACCTGCTTCTTTAAACAGACTGGCTGTTAAGGCACTATCAATGCCCCCACTCATGCCTAATACTATATTTGATAATTTATATGTGTTTCTGTATTCTTCTAAGTCTGCAACTATACTGTCCTTAATGCTATCTAACTTATTTGAGAATGCACCAATTTCTATAAGTTTTCCTAGGTGTATTGAAAAGAAATCAGACAACTCAGGTTTTTGTCCCTGCCTTGTGTTGTACTTTATTATTTCCTCTCTTAAATTCATACTACTATTTATAACTATACTTAATTAAAAAGCATTTATTTTGATTAAAAACCATATAATAAAAACGTATGTGAATAAGTGTAGCATTTGATCTATACCATGTACTACCCAATACATTTGATCATTTGGTCCATAGTTCTTACTTTTCCATACATTACTTTTTACATAATCCACGTGATAATGTATAATAGAATCTATTAAACCAAAAAGAATTACTGGAATTAAACTGAATGTTGTTATATGCCAGACTACTATTGAAGTTAGTACTCCATGCCAACCTGCATGAGCAAGTCCACCAAAGGCACCATAGGTTGCCTTATCTTTTATCATCCAATTATATTGTGTAAGATAATCTGCTATTGTGTGTTTTATTATGAATAACGTAAATGCTATAAGTTCCATATAAAAGTGTTATCAACCTCTGTAATACTGCCGCTGTCACTATTTTGTGCCCATTCAGATGCCTGTTCAATATCCATTGTGTACATATATGCTGGACCTAATGATGTTTGTACCTTCTCTTTATTATACATATTTTGTGAGTCTTCACCGCCATAACCCTCAATATCATCTATTCTGCTTTCTGCATATAAACTAACTTTCCATACTTCTCCCTGTATGAAATGTTCTCCTCTGCTAACCGCAGGAAAGGCTCCTAAATCATGCATATGATAATCAGGATAGGTTGTTTTTGCTTTACCTTGTATTTCTGCATGATCACCAAACAAGTCTAGGCCTCTAACTTGCCCACCTGATTTCAGTGTTCCATAAACAAATACTTGGTTTACAAGTTCTGTACTAGGCTCCTCTTGTTGAAGACGAGGAGATAAAGGTTCATTCATCCTGCCAGTTTTTCCTCTAATGCTTTTATTCTTGCATTCATTGTACTTAAAAGTCTACTTGTATCTGCATCTAAAACTTCTGCTTTACTTACTACTGCCATGCTTTCTAACTCGTCCATTCTAGCATTTAGATCTGCTATAATGGTATTTTTCTCGTTGATAACATCAAGTAACTCTGCTTTGGTCATTTGTGTTGTGCTTTTCACTTTCATCTCTCTATTATATACTCTTATTTAGTTCTTGTCAAGTTTTGGAATGCTTGTCCATAGTCTTTCGTGTAGGAAATATATAAACATCTTTGCAAAGAACTCTACTCCTCCTATCATTACTGCTGTTTCTACGTTTCCAGTAATAAAATAGGCTATTAAAATCGTTGTTATTGTAGCAGTTATCCTCCATGTGAAACTTTTTGCTATGCTTCTTGATATGCTGTCTGCCATAACTTTCTCCTTATATCGTATAATATTACAATGCCTAAACCACTTACTAACATTCTAATATCAAACAATAATGCTTCTGGACTAAATGGCGGATACCATTGTCCAAAGTTTGCTAACACATGCCATACTATCCAACTACAAAATAGTGAAGTATATATTTTATTGTGTAGCATTTTACTTATAATTGGTGCCAAACCTATAGCACCATAAGTTAATAGTTTACTACCGTGGTCAGGTAGAAACATATCTGACACAAACATAACTAAAACAGGAAGGAACAATCCTAAATTGTTTTTAGTTAAGTATGGTGCCACTACAGCCAAACCTAATAAAGGCTCGCTATTTGCAGGTAAAGGCAGTAATCTACTTACTACTAATGCAAAAAATAATATTGCACCTGCTTTAATTGTGTTCAGCACTTGCCACTCTTTTCCTTAGACTAGTAGAACTAAAACTGTGGTCTCTGCCGTTGTACACTATTTTGCTACCTCTTTGTTTAGCAATATCTTTTCCTGTAAAGTCCTTATTTTTGTATTCTTCTCCTAATACTCTAACATCTATTGGTAGTGTTAATAATAAATCTATTAAGTCTTGTTCTGTATTATAAATTATTATTTCATCTACATACTTTACAGCCGCCAATTGTATCTGTCTTTCAACAATACTTTGTACAGGCTTATTTTTCTCTGCTCTATCTAGTGTAGGATCGTTTTGCAATCCAACAATTAAGAAGTCACAATGTCTCTTGGCTTCTTCTAACATAGTTACATGACCTGCATGTAGCAAATCAAATGTGCTACAAGTAAATCCTATCTTACCGCAATCTTTGTAACTAAGTTTCATTTTTTTCTCTTAACACTGGTTCTGTACTAGGCTCTAAATTTCCAGCAACAACACCACATGGCACAAAGTCTGCTTCAGCGATTATTTGTTTTATCTTTTTGTTTAACTTATCGCCGTAGTTCATGTACTCATTTTTATAAGGAACTTCTACTGTAATTGTTGCTCTTATAGTTTTACTCATTAATGTTTAGGCCTATTGTTATTGTCATTATAAAATATATAGATTAAAATCATTAATATTAATGCTAGTAAAGTAATATCCATCAACTGAAATCCACCATCTCTTCTATTTCTGTAGCACTATTTACAACAGCACCAAATAATTTACCGCCTTTACCGGCACCACAATCCAACCAAATAACTCTGCCACCGTTATCATTAGTAAAGTCTAAAGGTTCTGCTTGAAAATTATCAAAGTCAGGCTTTTCACTTAATGGTGCAGGGTCATGTCCTACAATTAGTGTGATGTCTTTTGGTACAGCATGTCTCCATTCATATGTTCTTGCAGGATAATCCTGTCCTTTATGATGAAATGTTCTTTTATAGTCTGCTTGTCCAAACATCATGTTGTCAGTCATCTTGCGTGTAAGTTCTCCAGACTTTTCTGCCTGCCAGAAGTCTTGATGCATTCCACCATGTGTAATGTAAAGTTTGTCTTGTATCTTTATATAATTTTGACAATATTGTGCAACCATACGTTTGAAATCTGTAACAAACTTTGTGTCTGTTTTCATTTGTTCTAATGTAATCATGTTAGGTGGCCCTAATACAACATTTGCACCATTAAGAGCTCTTATAATTTTATGTTCGTGATTACCTTTAATCATTGAGGCAACACCGCTATCTAACATTTCTAACATGACCTTTACACACTTGGCACCCTCAGTACCATTGTCAATAAGATCTCCTACACAAATTAAGTGCAAATTGTGTTCTGTAGCATAATTTATTGCCCTTTCAAAAGGCTGATAATCTGCATGAACGTCACCTATGATTAAGTATTTTTCCATGTGTATATTATAGCAAGAAAAGTGCTAAAGTCAAGCAAAAATGCAACGTGTAGCATACATCCAAAGGTCATCCATATAGGAACTTGGTAACTCTTTGAACTCACTTCTTATAAATCTAGTATATGTCCCTTCAACTAATGTCATAACAAATCTTGCATGTCTTTCATTGTTTAGAATTACATACAACTCTTTTTCTATATTGGTTAGCAATAGATTTACACTATCCTTTATGTCTTGTTCGTCTGTGGTTAGTGCCTCTCTATTTAAAATCCTTGCAAAACCTGGATTTGTTTCTACAAATAATATTAGGAATTGGAATATGTTTCTAGTCCTGTTTAAAGGATCTTTGTGCATTAATTTTATTTCGTTTAGTTTATCACTAAGTACTGTATCTATGAACTTGAATAGTTCCTGAAAGATTTCTCCCTTGCTTCTGAAGTGTTTGTATAGTGCCGCTTCAGTCACATCTGTTTTCTCAGCAATTACCTTTGTAGTAATTTTGCCTATCTTATCTTCCTCTAAAATCTTTACTAAAGATTCTAAAATCATTTGTTTGCGGTTGACTATACTCACAATCATATTTATAATACAACATTACAGTTTGTCATAAAAATGATAAATATCCGTATATAACAGCAAGTCTTAGGGAGACAACAGCATGGCAAACGTCAAAAATTACGGTTTAATAGGTGTAGGTACAGAAGTACAACTTGGTAAGCAAGGACCTAAAGTTAAAGGTGACGCAGATACAGATGTAGTAAGTGTAACAACAGAAGGTGATGCTCTTACAGTTATTAGGGCCGCAAATGCGGTCTCTTCATCAGATCTAGTAACAAAAGCACAACTAGATGCCAACTCAGGTGCTTCTGATGGATTTGCATTAGATTTAGGTAACATCTCAGCATCAGGAGACGGTAGTTGGACTGATGGTGCAGTACAATCACTTACAAATACAACTAAAGTAGCAGAAGGTATTGATAAATTAAATGAAGCATTAGAGAATGTTAGAAACGATACTTTTGTTAAGAGCGTTTCTTTTACAGCATCACCACTAAGTGGCGGTAATCCACTTACAACTACACTTACAACAACTGTAGTTGGTAATGCAAATAGATATACAATTGATTGGGGAGATGGAGATACTACAACAGCAACATCAGATAGTACTCCAAGTCATACATATACTGACAACACTAACTCTCCTTATGATATTACTGTAACTGCATTCAATAACAATGGGTCAGGAGAAGGTAGTACAGCATCAAGTACAAGAACAAGTTATGTTACTTTATATACAGCAACACCTGTAGCGGCATTTGAATTATATACTGCAAGTTCAGGTGGTTCAGCATTAACAGGTGATAACAGAGAAATAGATGCTGGTGAAACAATTTATTTAAAAAATACAACAACAAATTCAAGTTCAGCAACTTGTACATATCAAATTAACTGGGGCGATGGCAGTGGTAACACTTCAGTAACTTCAGGTGGTGCTGGTGACGTTGGCCAAGCAAGAGTTGGTCATACATATTCATCAGATAGTGGCACAGGTAGAAGAACAATTACTATTCAACAAACTGCTCACAGTACAGCAGACCCAAGTGAAGTAGGAAGTACAGCAACAGATCAATTAAAAGTTTATGATCCAAGTATTGCGGCGCCAAGTGGATTAAGTAGTAAAACATTAACATTTGGTGAGAGTTCACAAGGAACAAGTCCTTATCTAGCACATGGTTATACAGATAATAGTACAGAAGATTCAGTAACTGTAGGACAAAGTGTTACTAGGATTACAACAACAAGTGCTGGTTCAGATACAGACTCAGGTACATTAAGTACTTTCTCATACAATGGTGATTCAGGTAATGTAAATGCTATTGTAGATGGTGTTTCAAGTGGCACAATCACAATGAGTGGCGGTAGTGATGTTGGTAGCAGTGGTAACATTGAGATAACATCTGAAAGTGATTATCAATCACTAAATGCCTCAGGTTCAAGTGTATCATTTGCAAGTTCAATATATAGTCCAGGCTTATATCAAGGCTTTAAAGCAAAAGTTTCTGTAACATCAACAAATTTAGCAACAGGTTCGCATAGTTTTAAAATGCAACATACAGCAACAGGTAATACTAATGTTGTAAGTTTTGTTAAAGATGATTTAACAAGTACACCAACAGTAGATATGAGTGCGGCATCATTGGTACAAGGCGGTGCTGGTACACTAGCATATGAATCAGGTATTCCTTATTACACTAACGATGCAACATTAACACTTTCAGGAGTTAAAGTATATAACTGGATAGGACAATGTTATAGAAACGACAGTACTCCTTTTGATGTAACTAATGGTACAAACTTTGAAAGCACATCAGGTAGTGCAATTAGTACAGCAGGCCATAGTTATAGTGCTGTAGATGGTGCAAGTACGTTCCTTAATAGTGGCGTACCAATGGCTAACACAGGTAAAGACAGTGGTAATGCTTATACATTAGGTAGTATTACTGTTAATGTTGGTGCAGGTGGTACTGGTGTAGAGCAAGTTAAAGCAAGAATGAATAACGTTAATGGTAACGGTTCTTATGCTGAGTTTACAGGAACTAAAGTACAGGCTAAAAACAGTAACTCAGGTGTATATGAAACTATTGCAGTATCAGATAGTTTAGGTGCTACACATGATGACGATGGATTAAGAATTACAGGATTCCCAAGCAATGATAATCCTAGTTTCAGTGCTTCAACAAACTTCTATACAGGAAGTGTTTGGAGCGGTGCTCAAACAATAGCAGGCACACAAGAAGCAGTTACACGTTGGGGTACATTATCACACTTTACAACAGATTTAAGTTCAGGTTATTTACCAGCAGGTCCAGACTTGAACACAGGCAGAAGTGGAGCTCAGTACTTTACTTTTGCATTTAGAAGAACTGCAATGGCAAACTTTACAGTAAGAATGACAGGTAAAGTAAGTGGCTTCTTTATAGCCGCTCCGGCAACTGACATTGATAGTGCAAGTACACTAAATGGTTGGTTAGATGCAGGAATAACATATGGTGGAGCAGGAACACCTGGTGCTGATACAGGCAACGGTGGTAACGGCTCTAATGGTTGTGCATTTACTTCTGGAGATAGAATTATAGATGGTACAACTTACAGTAATGATACATTTACATTAACATTAGGTGATCAAAACGGTACTAATTCATTTGGTAACCAGATTTTGGTTAGGATTAAATTAGAGTCAGGAGACTCTGTAACAGCATTGAGTATAGAATAATGGCAATATCAGATAGTCAAAAGGTAGATTTACTTTGGAAAAAGGTAGGTTTTGGTAAGGCCAAAACAGACACTAATGCAAATAAATTTGCTCCCAACGAAGCGGTAGTATCCGAATTTATTATTAAAACATCTCAGATATGGACTAATAGTGCAGACGTTCCTGCAGTTAAGCCTGCATCTAATAGTAGTATAGTTGCTCTTTATACAGATGCAACAGGTGGTGCTTTAGAAACAACTGAAGATGGTACAGCAAGTGATAACAGAACATGGAAGACAAACTTAACTAACTGGATACCACCAGGGTTTGGTGCAACATATCAGTTAAAAGTATATGCGGCTCCAACAGGATTATCTAATGCAGAGTCCTCAGGTACACAGTTATTTGAAACAGGTTCCGGTAGTGATGACCAATGGTATTTTGATTATCAATCAGGTGTACTTAACTTTATTGGTACTAATTTACCAACAGCAATAGGCACAGGAACAAGTAATGTAATTTATGTTTCAGGTGCAAAATATATTGGTAGTACAGGTATAGGTGAGGCCGAGGGTGCTTCACAAACATTTAGAAAGGCTACACTATCTGCAGTTTACAGTGATAGCAGTATTAAAAACGGTGACTTAATTGAAGTTACTGATGCTGGTGATGGTGAATATGCTGTGTATATTGCTAAACAAGATAATCCATCAGCAACAGGACATTTAACTTTAGTTAGCAGTCAAGATAGTGCAGGTGCAGATTCGGCCACTCTAAGTGCAAACATAACTCACAACGGAGGTAATGTATCTTTAGGCGATGTTAGTGCTAGTTCAAGGCCTTTAAGTGTTATTGTAGATGTTACAACAGCATTTGATGGTTCTAGTGTAGTTACAGTAGGCGATGACAGTGATGTAGATAGATTAATGGGTGCTAATTATATTGATTTAAGTGCTACAGGTGTTTACGAAACAAATCCTAGTTACGTTTATGCTGACTCATTAGATGCTAATAATACTATTAAAGTTTATGTTACTGCTGGTACAAGTACACAGGGTGCGGCAACAGTTTTAGTTACTTATTCTTAAGTTTATCTAATATAATATTACTTATTTGACCTATATCATCTCGTTCTAAATCATATAGGTCGCTCATATTATCTACAGCACTTTTAATACTTACCAAAGAGTCTGACTTTGCTTCTTGAATATGCTTATACACAAAGCCTCCCTCTCTAAACTCAGGCTCTGTTAATATTGCTAATGCTAATTTATCATAGTCTTTCAAAGTTATACTCCTTTTCTAATATATCATAAAACAGTTCTTCACCTTTAGAAACATTCTCTTCCCAATCGTCTGATGCATCTTCATTTGCATCATCAGAAACATACTTATAGCAAATAAAATCTACATTTAAATATGCACAAGTTTTAGCAAGAGCATAGGCCTCCATGTCTACAATATTAAACTTGTTTCCTTCTAATAGATATTGTAATTTATCTAAAGTTTCTATGTCATCTATAAACTGATCTTGTGTTCTACATATTACGCCGTCAGTTCCATAATTTATTGTCCCAGCAATAGCAGGATCATCACCATAAGTAATACCCTTGCCCTCAGTTAAATTGCCACAATACATATCTCCTTGTACAAATGTTGTGACTTTAACTATCTGTCCTTTACTTACACCATGTATTCCTCCGCAAGTACCATAGTTTATTACAGTTTTTACCTGTGGATTATTAACAAGATACCTTGTAAGAATATGTGTTGCATTTACTTTACCTACTCCAGTAAACAATAAGTTTTGGGGTAGTGCATTTGGTAACTCAGACGCCAAAGCAGATACAACTAAGTAATCTTCTGTTGGCGGTTTTATTGTAGGGAATAATTCTCCCTGTTTAGAAGTCATAATATTTTCCTATATTCATTTCCATTCTTGCTCTTAATTTTTTCCATAAACTACCATTAGCATTAAATAGTAATTGTTGGTTATGTGTAATCTTTCTATTAATTTCTACAATATGTTTTTCATAATTAGATACATCGAATTCAGATACATTACTGCTAAGTCTATCTATCCTATCCATACCATATGTAATTAAATCATGGTCATATGATAATATTTCATCAAATGTTTGAAAGCCTAATTGATCTAACATATAATGAGTACCAGGATTGCCTAATACAATTACAGGATGTCCCTGTAGCATAGGAAATATAGTTTTTTCACTTATGTAAAAATATTGATCTGTAACATCACAAACATTTTCCGTATCGTCTAAACTATAATTAAAGTTTTCACTTACAAGAGAAAAATATGTGTCATCGTAAATGTATTTAGGATGATATCTATACAAAACATTAAAGTTTTTATCGTCTTTCAATGATACAGTTGGTGTAGAATGTAAAAATTTTAAGATACCTGGAAATACTTTATTATCAAAGTCTTCCATATCAGATCTATGTGATGTTATACTGTAAATAGATTCTATTAGTTGTTGTTTTGTGTAATGTTCACCTGGACGTTGATAAGATACTATTGCATTTTTACCTGCCCCACTTTTAGAAAGTGAGTAATGTGTTGCAAATTTATCTGGTGTCCACCTCCATTTTAAATTATTAAATGTATTAGGTTTTTTACAAGACCAAGTATCTATTGTAGGATGTAAGTCTAATATATTACACATAGGATTTACTAACCTTGCAAAAAAAGAGGGGAAAGGAATATATCTTTCATGCGTAGGATTACTACTTAATCTCATATCCATTACAAACAGTTCAGGATATTTGTCAAGAACATAATGTAACTTTTCCGGCAAAATTGGTTCTTGACTTGTAAACAATAATGTCTTACCATATTGTGATATATACTTTTCTATTAATGACTCAATTAATTCTTTTTTAGTTTCATAAGGAGTGCTACCTATATCTAAAACTACAATAGAATCTTTTGGATCATCACTCCATTCATATGGTATGCCTGTAGTATTAAGTATATGATGAAAACTAGTATAAGGCGGATGTTCCCAAATGCCTGTTTCAGGTTCAAGGCCGTTTACTTTTTGCCCAGGTAATGTGTTATAAAATACTTTGATTGTCATCGTCTGTTATAAAAAAACTGTTAATCTTAGGTGTTTCAGATATAATTGTATCCACAAATTCTTCTGGATGTGAGAAGTTATGACTAATACAATGTCCTAACTGATGTCTACCTGGATTAAACTTAGGTTGTGATAAGTCTAAGTAATCTGCTACTTTGTTCTCTGATATCCAATCGTTATATAAAACCATTTGATCGTCCCACTCCTTGTCTGTACAAGGGAACCAATCAAACTGTACCCATGGATTCAATTCAAACTGCTGACTAACCATGTCTTTGTGTACTAATTCTATATCATCTGTTACACTACAAGTGAATAAGTCTTTGCCTACTGTACCAAAGTCTAATGTTAATGCACCTTTAGGTCTTGCTAATGTAAAGTATTTGTAATCCTCAGGCTCTAACAGATAGTCCTCTTCTTTAGGCACATCAAACTTTAAACTTGTAAAGTATGTTGTTCTATCGTCTGCTTCATTGTCTTGTACAAATGTCTTTTCGTTAAAGTGTACAATTAGGTTTACACTTTGTAACTTATGCCAAAATGTATCTGATACTTCGTATGCTATTGCACCTTCATCTAGTTTACCCTGCAACACTTCCATCTCTGTTTCAAATATGTCGTGTAATTCGTTAAGGTTTTTTATCCTTTGATCATCTATATCTGTTTCATTAAGTTTAAGTTCTTCTGGAATAGTAAACCAAGAATGCTCATATGTGTTTAAGAAGTCTATAATACTATTCATCTCTACTCTAGATGCTAATATTGTTTTTTCGTTTCTGGATTGATAAACATCATAGATATAATTAAAGTTATAATCTCTGTATCCTAATTTGTGTTTGCGTATTACTTCTGACATACGTTCTTTGTATAAGTCTATAAACTTTAGTGTAAGAGGCAAGTCATTAAGTTGCCATGTTACAACATTTGTATTAGGTTGTGTGAGTAATTCTGATACGTCTTTTAGCCAGAACTTGTCTTTACCAACATTACTTCCTGTGTAGTTGACAAAACCAGGTTCATAAACTATATGGTATCTCATTTTTCATAGCCGAGAGTTATATTAGGTGGTGTATTCTCATTTACAAATGTAAACACTCTTTGTATATGATTTAAATCCTCTTCACTTCTAAGACTACATAGTTCATTTGCAAAATGTAATTCTACTTTATGATCTAATGCTAACCTCAATAGTTCTTCTCTGCGTTGCTCGTCATCTGGTAAGCAGTAAATACTACAGCATACAATGGCATCTATACTATAGCCTGTAATAAACTTTTCTAATCCAGGTAGCCAATCTACATATTCGTTTTCAAATTGATAATCGTTTATTTTTATACCATGCTTATCACAATATTGATTAATTACATTACGTTGTAAGGGTAATGGTATAGGACTACTAAACTTGCTATTCCAACCTGCATAACTAATCCATTTTTTATCTGTACTTACTTCACGTACATCATCTTTTTCACCTACAAATCTAAAGTAGCCACCTGGAAGTTTTCTATGATAGTGTCCGCCTTTGGGTAATACTCTACCGTCCATACTCCAACGTGTAATGTCTGTGTCGTTATTAAAGTTACCGTGTATGTGATGTTGTTGAAACAAATGTGCCTGTCCTGGTTTTAGTGTTACAGGCCAACAATGCTTTGCACATTCTCCCTGTAATTCATCGTAACTCATTTGTTCATCATAACATCTTTTAGTTAAATCGTCTGACTCTTCCCAACCCATTATCTGCATACTGTTATTACCATAACATTCTGTAAAAGGTGTCCAAATAGTTCTAAGACCTAGTCCGTTGCCTACCCATATACCTTGATGAAATGCTAATAGTCTACCTTCTTTTGCTTGGTTAGGAATAACCATTCTTATTGTAAAGAAACGTTGTAGCATCCAGTCCTCACCGTCCAGTAAGTCTGGAACATAATCAGAATAGTAAGAGTCTACTCTGTCTATAAACTCTGAACTACCGCAAGTGTTTTGCAAGTGTCTGCCTAACTCAACAACTTCTGTTGGTTGCAATACTTTGTGTACTGTTTCTAATGATTCTATTTGAGGGAACTTATCCTTTGCAACATCTAACCAAAACTTAGGCCAATTATGTTTTTCTAAATTATATTCTAAAGTTTGATTGTCCCATCGTGGATCTAAATCTTGTAAACTCATTTAATTCCTGTGTTCTATTTAACTAATGCTGATATTTATCGGCTATAAATATAGTTATGAGGATAGAACGGCTTGACTTTAAAACTGTAGAAACTATATGGCAAACACATTTATGGCCAAATAGAACAAGTGCTATTGAAAGTCATAGTGCAATGACTTGGCCTTTTGAAGGTAATCCTGAACCTATTGATATGAATATTTTTAATTACCCTGCAACATTCTGGGGAGCCTATTTAGATAATAAACTAGTAGGTGTTAATTCAGGACATAAAACAACTGATGAACAATATAGAAGTAGGGGTATATGGGTAGACCCTGAATATAGAATGAGAGGTGTTGCACAGAATTTATTCTTACTTACAAAACATCAAGCACAAATAGAAAAGTGTGAGATGATTTGGAGCATTCCAAGAAAAACCGCCCTACCAGCCTACACCAAGTTTGGTTTTCAGACTGTGGGCGATTATATAACTACTGAAACTTCAGAAGCGAATATCTATACTAAATTAGTTCTCTAAATATTCTAAAATTGTTGGTGCACCAGACACTACAAAAGGGTCTCCTTCTGCGTTGTCTTCTATACCAGGCTCTACAAAAAGTGATTCAACCAGACCGTCATTAACAATCATTGAATATCTCCAACTTCTCATACCAAAGCCAATGTTAGTCTTGTCTACTAGAAAACCCATTTTTCTTGTAAACTCACCTGCTCCATCTGGAAGAGGTTTGACTTTACTTACGTCCTGTGAATTCATCCAAGCATTCATAACAAAAGTATCATTACATGAAATACAATATATTTCGTCTATGCCTTTTGCAATGATGTCATCGTATGCTAATTCATAACCAGGTAAATGTGTGCTTGAACATGTTGGTGTAAATGCTCCAGGTAGACTGAATACTACTACACGTTTATTTTCAAATATTTCCTGTGACTTAAGATCATACCATTCAAAGCCTGGTGCTTCTGTGGTTTCTCGTCTTGTTTTAAAAGTTACATCTGGTACTCTAATATCAAATGCCATTATCTTCTCCTGTTTAATTTGTATATTTATATTATTTTGTTTTTAAAGTCTGCAAATAAAGGTATTAAAACAATAATGTGCGTTTACAACATTTACTTTGCTGAACCCTATATCTTTTAAAGTTTTTAAATACCATTCTATATCATCTATAAACATTACGTCAAGTAATTGTTTCTCTTTAATCTTTATTTCTTCTTCTGATACACCTTTTTGTAATTTAAATTCATGATATTTATTGATCATTAATGGATCTAATGTAGTCTTTTCTGATAATATAAATGTCCCGTCCTTCTTTAAATTATTTTTTATAGATTCTAAGTAAGAAACTTTGTCCTTTATAAAATGTAAAGTCCAATTACAGATTACAACATCCATTGCAGGAAATCCTATAGGATAAACATCTGATAATTTATATGTTGCAATATCTTTTGGGCACACGTCTAACATGGCTTGACTATTATCTACACCATATATATTTGTAAAGCCTTTAGAATGTAAACGTTTACATGTTTCACCTGAAGCACAACCAACATCTATTATTGCTGAATCTTTATTGTATAAATCCTCACATAATTCTACAGACATATCTATAACTTTATCGTAATCTGGTATATGTTTCTTTGCGTGATCTACAAAGTTAGGTGCTAGTTTATTATCAAACTTCCATTTACTCATTGTAGTACCCTCCAACAGTATAATCTTTTTTGTTGAAGGCATCTTTAAACCCAACACCTGTATCATTTTTTGTTTTTATATAAAGACAAGCATATCTTTTATTACTGTTATAAACATCTGGACAATAAGATTGTATTGTTTCGTCTAAAGTTTTATTATTAACAAATCCTTTTAGATTAAAGTAGTAATCTACAAATCCTTTTGTAGGACATGAACCATTAAATTTTAAATTAGATGCTTTGTCACTTAACATCATAGATGCATTGCCAGGATAGTAAACGACAATAGGTAACTTTTCTAAAGACTTTATATGATTTATTGGAAAGTGTCCTTCTGCATCAAACTTTGTTTCCTTTAACCATCTAGTTAAAGGATGTCTGGATTCTATAATTATATTATCACTTATTTGAACTACTTGATCTATAAACTCAGAAGGATTAAAGTAACCATATATTATTCCAGAAGCAACTATTATGTCAAAATGTTCTGTATTGTTTTCAAAGAAGTTTTCTATAAAGTCTTGTGTTATAGTAAAATTATCAAAATACTTTGAAAGATTTTCATTTGCTAGTTTACATAATGTTTCGTCATACTCTACACCATAATAGTGTTTTGCACCTTTGTCTAATACCCAAGCACCAAGTGAACCAACACAACAACCTAAATCTAAAACTGTTTTATCCTTTAAATCTATAGTTTCAAAAAATGCTTTATGCCTCTGTTCAGAAAATTCTTGTGTAATTGTGTATGACCTAATAGATTTTCTCTGTGTTCTAGGGTCTGTACTTATAAATTCAGGATACTGATCATACATTACAATATACCCATTTGATATTTGGCTTCGTCTGATACATGTACTTCAGGATTCCAAGGAGGATCAAAAGTTAAATTGATTTGAATTAGATTTACACCTTCTGTGCTTCTAACTGCGAACTCTGACTCCATAAGTATCATGTCACCATATGGACAGTTAGGTGCAGTTAGTGTCATAAGTAATTGAACATCGTTCTCTTCGTTTACATCTACTTTGTAAATTAAACCTAGATCTACTATATTGATTCCTATTTCAGGATCAATTACTCTACGCAAATTACTGCGTACTCTTTGTTCTAAACTAGGATTTTCTGAATCTACTGACTCATAATCTCTATTGTTTAGATTAGTTTCTTTATCGCTTTGCATAAACCCTCTGATAGTTTTTCTATATCTTCTTCAGTATTGTATATACCAGGACTTATTCTTAATACACCTTTGCCACCTGATACTTTGTTTACAATAGGATGGGCACAAAGTTTTCCTACTCTAACTGCAATATTTTCTCTGCCTAAAAAGGCACTGACATCACTTGGATGATAACCTTCACATGTAAAAGTATATACATATCTACCGTTTTGTCTGTAACTTGGATATATAAAGTTAAGTCCTTTTATATTAAATATATCTGCATCGCTCATTGCAAAGTCTAAGGCAGTAAAATGCTCTTTCATTTTATCATAACCTATCCAGTTAATGTATTCTGCCGCAACACCAAGTCCTAATATACCTGCTATGTTTGGTGTACCCACTTCATGTTTAGCAGGCCCATCATAAAATTCTACATTACCTTTAAAATCATAACTTGATACTGAACCACCGCCTAACCTTATTCCTCTATATCTTTCATAAGGCAATCTACTATACATGAATCCTATGCCTGTAGGTCCATACATTTTATGCCCACTAAAGACTGCGTGATCAACTGTTAAAGGATCAAACTCATGTGTTCCTATTGTTTGACATCCATCTATTATAACTCGTATTCCTTCTCCATGTGCGGCCTTAGTAAGTTTTTTATAGTCTGTTCCTATACCTGTTACATTACTATGACTATGTATGGATAAAACAGAGTGTGGATATTTTTCAAACAGTTTACATGCCTCTTCTGTGTTTACAGTTCCTCTATCTGTAATAGGAAGTACAACTAATCTACCATTTTCTATAGTTCTGCCTTGAGCAATCCAAGGTAATATGTTTGCAGTATGCTCTGCTTCAGTTACGATAACAACAGGAGAATCTTTATACCATTCTGCTATAATATTCAAACCCTCAGTTGCACCGGCTGTAAACATTATTTGCGAAGGGTCTGCATTTATAAGATCTGCAACTTGCTCTCTTGCAAGTTCTATATCCTCAGACACCTGCTGACTTATAGGAAAGTCTCCCCTATTTACATTACATCTTTGTTCTTCATAAAACTTATTCATTCTGTCTAAAACACTTTGATGTGTTTGTGTACTTGCCGCACTATCCAAATACACTAAATCAGAATTGTTCTGTAATGTAGGAAACTGTTCTTTTATTGTGTGAGAAAACATTGTTTTATTATGTCGCCTCCTGCGACATTGTCTATACCTCTACTATTTAAATAGTATAAGTGTTCTTTATTTATATTACTTATTGTGCAACCATGTGAACAAGCGATTTCCTTTGTATTAATATCTAGTTGAGGTTCTGTAAATGCAGTTGCTTCTGAACTACATAATAGATTTTTATTTTTTAAGTCTGCATCAACACCTTCTGCAGTTTTATCTACTTTGATTTCTCCTAGGAAACTACTATATGATTTGTCCTCTAACACACTTCTAACATCAACTTTACTTGTACTGTTAGGACCTTTATGATGTACATTGACTACTGAATTATTTTTATAATTGTCATAAAGATAATGAGAGCCTTTTATATTTGTTGTGCAATTTTTATAAACATCTAAAAACATTAGATCTTGATTATACTTGTTACCCTCACTTATGGTATTTACATTTAGTGTACTGCCTGGAAATTGTATAAAATTACTTTCTATTACAGATAATGATTCGTCTTTGTTTTCGCTATCAAATTCTCTTTCTATATTAAGTGTTGCCCCATCTCTAATTAAGTAAAGTATCTTTATAATTTTTGCACCCTTCTTGGATTGTATAAACTCTGAAATAGAAACATTTGCTCTTTCACCTATGTCTATAATTACTAAATTACAACTTAGATCTTTATCAGCATATTTGTCTGCAAACATCACAGTGGATTGTACTTTTTGATCTGGTCTAACTTTATATCCAACTGGATTTACAGAATGAATAACAGCAACATCACTTAGCCTTCCTGTTGGTTTTAGATATGGCTGATACAATTTAAGTCCATTATTTCTCTTGTATGATGTTAAAAGTTTTAAAGGCTCTTCTCGCCAATAAGTATCAGCATTCATACTAATAAGACCATCGTCAATAAGTATATCGTATTCTACATCATTAAGTTTATTTAAATCTTTGGATTTACTATTTGGATCTCCTAAGTTAAGGTGATTTGCAAATACACCTAATTGCATGTTTTTATAAAACTTATTGTCTATTGGATTACTTTTAAGTAAAGAGTCATAACATTCTCTAGCAACATCATGCATAGGCGAAGATTCATTTACTAGATTATTTAAACGTATGCCAGACTCATAAAAATTACTAAGTTCTTTTATATTATATTCTAACTCAGCCATTGAATCCGTTCTCTAATATATCGTATGCAACCTGTATATCTTCTGTTTGTTTTGCGTTGCCCTTTTTGTCTAGTATTGTTACAGTATCAGGACTTAACTTTGTTATAAGTTCTGCATAGTGACTGACAATAATTAATGTTTTGTCTCCCTTATCAACAAATGCTCTTAGTTTTTCTACAAGAACTTTTATAGCATCTATATCTAATCCGCTGTCTGGCTCATCTAGTATTGCAACTTGTGGGTCTAACATATCTAATTGTATAAGTTCGTTCTTTTTCTTTTCACCCCCACTTGCTTCTACATTTAATTGTTTCTTATCCCATTCACTTCCTAACCCTAAGTCGTTTGCAGTATTTCTAAAATTAGATAAGTTTTCTTTTATACTTTCATTCTTTTCTAAAGAAGCCATTGCTTGTTTGATAAACTGAAAATTACTTAATCCTTCTATTGGAGTTGGTGTCTGAAAACTAATAAACAAACCTGCTCTTGCACGTTCATAGGTCTCCATAGACAGCAAGTCTTTTCCATTTAGTTCAACAGCACCCTCAGTTTCATAGTTTGGATTACCCATTAAGGCATGTGCAAAAGTACTTTTACCTACACCGTTAGGACCCATAATAATATGTACACCTGGACCATATGCTAAATGCATATCATTAAGAATAATTTTATTATCTACTTTAATTGTAAATTCTTGAGTAACTAACATTAGTGATTCCTTCCTCCATCAAATACACAAACAAAATATAAACCTAAATGTCCTGTATTGTGTACTCTATGAAACTCTCCATCCTCTATACAAATTACATCTCCTTTCTTTACAGGAAATTTATTATCATCTATTTCCATTTCTCCTTTGCCATCTATAAAAAAGTAAACCTCTTCCTGTCCTACATGGTTATGACCTGTAGTTGATTGATTTGCTCTTAAAAATGTGCTACTTAAAACTAAATTATTTCCAAATGCATTGTCCTTTAATAGATATGTTTCGTTATCTTTAATAACTTTTCCGCCTATATCTTTCATATCTACTTTAAGCATTATCCAACTGCTCCTTCTAATGTTACATTGAGTAATTGATTTGCCTCAGCGGCAAATTCAAGCGGTAACTTTTGGAACACATCTTTACAGAAACCATTTACAACTAGACTTACTGCATTCTCTTCATCAAGTCCTCTGCTCTGCAAATAGTATAAGGCTTCCTCTGATAACTTACCTGCACTTGCTTCATGTTCAACAATACTTGTATTGTTATGTTGTGATACAACAGGTATAGTTATTGCTTTGCTATTGTCTAACATCAAACTATCACATTGTGTATAGTTTCTACTATTGTTTGCTTTCTTTCCTATACGAACTTGTCCCCTGTATGTATTTGTACTGTCACCAAAACTTATACCTTTGGATATAATGGTAGACTTGGTGTTCTTACCTACATGTAACATCTTAGTTCCTGTGTCTGCCATTTGTTTGCCTTTAGTAACAGCAACACTATAGAACTCTCCAACACTATTATCTCCTTTGAGTATGCAACTAGGATATTTCCAAGTAACTGCTGAGCCAGTTTCAACCTGTGTCCAACTTACTTTACTGCTTTCTCCTTTGCATAATGCTCTTTTGGTTACAAAGTTTAGTACACCACCTACACCATTTTCATCTCCTGGGTACCAGTTTTGTACTGTTGAGTATTTTATCTCTGCCCTATCATGTGTTACAAGTTCTACTACAGCCGCATGTAATGTGTTCTCATCATATGCTGGAGCAGTACAACCTTCCAAGTAACTGACATAACTGTCCGCATCTGCTATAATCAGTGTTCTTTCAAACTGTCCTGTATTACGAGCATTGATGCGGAAGTATGTGTTCAATTCCATTGGGCACTTAACTCCCTTAGGAATATAACAAAATGTGCCGTCAGTAAATACGGCACTATTTAGGCAAGCAAAGTAATTATCCTTATATGGGATAACACTACCTAAATACTCTTTTACGAGTTCTGGATGTTCTTGTATGGCTTCACTAATACTACAAAATATTATGCCATGTTTCTTTAATTCTTTTTGAAAGGTTGTTGCAATACTAACACTATCAAACACTACGTCTAATGCAACAGTAGGAATTATGTTTTTATCTTTCTTTTCTATACCTAATAAGGCATCTCTTTCATGTAAGGGTACACCTAATTTATCAAATGTTTCTAATATTTCCTCAGGTATCTCATCTTTACTTCTTAACTTTGGTGCAGAATAATAACTTAATGCCTGGTAATCTATAGGCTCGTAATTTACGTGAGCCCATGTTGGTTCTTTTATGGTTTGTAAATGTGCGAATGCTTTAAGCCTATATTCAGTTACCCATTCAGGTTCGTTTTTGATAGCACTTAGACGTTTGACTATTTCTTCTGTAAGTCCAGGTTCGAAATCTTCTGTCTCTGTTTGTGTACTAAATCCTGCTGTATATTTGTTGTCAGCAAGTTTGCTGACTTCAGTCATACCATCTTCTCCATGGTTAATTTAAGAGGCCAACCATTATGCCTAGCAATAGTAGAACCTTCGTGTACTTTTTGTTCTGCTACTTCAAAATTATATTCTCCAGCAATACCTTTACCTTCATTATGTATATCTAACATAATCTTCTTGGCATCATTAAGAGGCCTATCAAATAGTTCCACAAGTAATTGTACTACAAAATCCATAGGTGTAAAATCGTCATTCCACATTACAACTTTAAACCTATCTGGAAATTTAATTTCTGTTTTTTCTATTGTTTTTGATTTTGATCTTGCCATATATAACCTTTTAAATTATTATACGGTCAAACAAAGTAAATGTCAAGAATTACTTTTGGTGCTTAGGTAGTTTTGCCTCTACAAACATCTCATGAACTCTTTTGACAGGGTTATACTTTTTCATTTTAAGTTTCCTGTTTTCTTGTATGAGTGTTTTAGTTTTTACTGCTGTATAATGATAAGTGTGACTATCCCTAGTTTCACCTTCTGGTATCATATAAACTATTTGTTTTCTTTTATTACTTTTACTTTTGCTTGCCATAATATATAGGAGGGGAGAGTTTGTTTCCCCTCTCCCCTATATTTATAACAAAGTTTAGGATACTTTGATTTTTTGTGGTTTCAGTGCGTCAGGAACGTTTCTAAATAGTTCTACTTTTAGAAGTCCATCTTCTAGTTTAGCACTTTTAACCTCCACGTACTCAGCAAGTTTAAAACTTCTGAAGAAGTTTCTCTCTGCAATACCTTTGTGTAGGTATTCAATATCAGACTCTTCTTTGTTTTCAACTGTACCATTTATTAGTAAGTTGCCCTCTTTGAGTTCAACGTCTATTTCAGACTTTTTAAATCCTGCTACTGCAAGAGTAATTACATAGACTTCGTCATCGTCTAGGCTTTTACTAATATTATACGGTGGATAGCCTTGTGAACTTACTGTGGTATTGAGTCTATCAAACTCTTCAAACAGTCTGTCAAATCCAACTGTGGCTCTATATAGTGGGGAAAGTGTATCTGTAGAGATACGGAATTGTTGCTTTGTCATTTTAATCTCCTTTTATTTAAGCAAGTTAAAATTTTACTAATCCCTATAAGGCGAAAAGTAAAATCGCGTGTGAGGTCGTTTCCGTTTGTATGTGTCTGTATCTCCTCACGACACTTGTTACACTTCTTGGTTTCCTCTGATGTTACCATCTTTGGTCCTTTGTTGGGTAACCAAATAATAATGCTCTATGAATGTTGCCATTTTAGTCACATCATTCTAATCTTGGATGTAGAGACCCGTGCTGTCCGGAATTTACAGTAAAAGTTATTCACAATCACATACCAAGCACTTTTGAAGATCTAAACTTCCTATACATTTACTTTCGTTTGGTTTCTTTTCCTTAGTAGACTTCCTTCACTTACGATCTGGTTGCCCTTAATTCTTTTCCGCCTATCCTGTAAACGGCATTAAAAGTTTCTGCAGTAGACTTCATTCAATTACTATCCTGTCGCCCTTGCATTGTTTCTAATGCAAAAAATATTTATCTTTCTACTATAATATATAGTGTTAAAATGGCCATTTTCAAGCCATTTTTACAATTTTCTGGTGGAAATTATGCTAGGATACTTATTTTCTATCATTTCTCGCACAACTTCTACTATATAATCAGTATCTATAACTTCACCATCAGGGTCTATAGCATGTTCTACGAACTCTAACTTTTCTCCATCTAATACAATTAATAATTCATCAAATGTTTTAGCAACTTCTTTTTCAAGACCTGCAATAGGTCCTTCAAATTCACATGACCAAATATAATCAAATCTTACTTTGTACCCTAAGTGTGTCTGATAACCTTTTTCTCGTATTAAAGCATCTGTTTT
>Ga0163109_10000907_pt1 | contig 23271 bp, 14 predicted proteins | sample CRUFie1St13metaG_FD_108704 | JGI IMG/M metagenome (GOLD analysis project Ga0163109, IMG submission 108704) | Marine microbial communities from the Costa Rica Dome - CRUD Field 142mm St13 metaG | ecosystem: Environmental > Aquatic > Marine > Oceanic > Photic zone | place: Costa Rica: the Eastern... | reverse complement strand
TGTTACCTGCATTTCAACATCTTGACCTTTGTCGTTTTTAACCATGTAGTCAGGTCCTAACGTTCTTATGTCATCAGAATTTTTATATTTACCTTCTTTATTAAATTTAGATTTATTAGCAAACTCTAAAAAATTTATATAATCAGATCTACTTTGAGCTTCTCTACCCTCAGCGTCGCTAGGTGTACCAGAAGGTATATTAGCATCCGACCTTGAAGCGTTGTAATCTGTATTCATTCTCCACCTAAAAACCTCACCATCTTCATTAGTAACATCTATCTCGTCATACATATACCCACCTTTCATAACTGGAGTATCAAAAGTTAAGTGTGGATATTTAGCAGCTAATTTTTCTTCTAAATCTTCTTCAGCGCTATCAAAAGCACCTTCACCTTTAACATTCCATTCTTCGAAAGATATATCATTACTAATTGGTGGTGGAACACTATTTAACCAGTCATATTCGTCTTCAGTTTCTTCTTCACCTATAATATCTACGTTTTCGACAACATCATCGTCAAATAAACCTGCGTATAAATCTTCTTCTGGATCTTGCATATTGATTTTATTTATTAGGTTGTAATGTCTGGTCTGTAACAGCTGGACCTGAACCTCTCATAGGGCTAGCTGGTTTTGGGCCCATTTTCTCCCATCTTTCACCATTCCAGATTACTGACCCAGTTTTACCATTTAATTCAAATTCTAAAATGTCACCTATTTCATTTTCTTTTTTTGCATCTATTGCAGCTAACTCTTTTTTGAGTCCTTCTTGGGTAGTGCTTGTTAATTTACCTACTTTGCCACTTTTAGGTATATTACTACTGCTAGATTGATTTGTAGACCCATATCCTTTAGTTAATTCTTTAAGAATTTTTTTATCCTCTGGAGTCGCTGTTCCTTCTTCTACTTTCTTTTCTATTTTTAATATTGCATCTACTCTCTGGTTTTCTGTCATTTTACCTTTTGAGCTAGATCCGCCTTGGTTTTTTAACGCTGCTTTTTCTATCGACGCTCTTTGAGCAGTGGTATAGCTATCGTCAGTTAGCTTTCTAGATGTAACTATTTCATCTGGTTTTATCAAACCATCTTGAGGGTCTAGATATTTAAAATAAGCTTCGACAGCTGCTTGCTGTTCTGCACTGCCTTGCCAAGTACCTGCTTGAGCTTGTGTAGCGTACATTTGATCTATATCAACATCATCTGCTGTTCCTGCTATCTTATCTTCTCCTAGTAAACCTAAACCATTTAATGCGTCTATAGACCTTTGATCAGGGTTTTCTCCAGTTGCTTGACTCATTAATCCTTTAAGAACAACAGGATAACTTCTACGCATTTCATTACTGTCTGACATTATTTTATCTAGCTTACCACCTTCAACAAAAGACCTTAAGTGATCATTAGCTACCTTGTAGTTTTTGCTTTTTTGTTGATTATATCTATCAGATTGGTCATCTATGGTTTGAACCATTGCTTTGTAATCTGCTTTTTCAGCTAGTCCAGCTTGCCACTCTTGTCTTAGCTTTCCGGGATCTCCATAAGTTTGAACAGCCATGCTACCATCTAAAGCTCCTTTAACTAAACTGCTTCCACTAATTATTTTTTGATTACCATCCGCATCTAAAACTGGTTTGTTTTCTTCATCAAATAACAAGTATTCAACGTCTCCTGTTTCGAAATTATATTGTTTTTTTACATTTTTACCATATTGAAGCAAGTTTGCTAAACTATTATTGTTAGCTGCGTCAATAGCTCCTGGATTAACACCATCTATTTTTGCGCCAGCCTCCCAATCTTCTATTAAAGCGTCATAAGCTCCTCTTTGTTCTGCTAGTTGCCTTGGCACTTCTCTTATTCTTCTAAGCTCAGCTTGACAATCAGGAGTGTCACAATTCATAAGATCCCAATATTTGTTATGCATGTTGTGTAAAAAAGCTTTTGTGTCTTCTGCATAACCTCCTTCAGGTCTATATTGTTCTATGTTTTGATACCAAACTTGATCGCCTAAATCTCTTTTTTGTTTTTGCTGTTCAAGTATTCGCATGTTTTCTTTAATATTCTGCTGTTGTCTAGCATTAATAGTATCAAACTCAAAACGCATATTTTTTCTAAAGTTTGATATTTCTTTATTAATAACATCACCGCTTCTATTAAGAATTATTTTTGGATCAGTATACCCCATATCTTATATTTTATTTTCAAATTGAACCTAAACCTACAGTAGCATCGCTTCCAGTATTACCCATACCAGCAGCTGCATTATTTAATTGACCAGCCATGTTATTAGTATTAATACCACCCGCAGCCATTCCTATACCATCTGTAATGCTACCCGCTATATTTCCATATGCAGCCCATTTCTGTGCTTCCGCATTATACATTTGAGCTTCAGCTTTATCCATAAGATTAGCAGTTCTATTAAGCTTATCCATTTCTCTAAACTCTTGGTTTTGCCATTTAAACCTTTCCCCCTCAGCTTTCTGTTGGTTAATCACTTGTTGTGAATTAGCGATATTAACTGCATTTGCAAGTTCTTGTTTTTGTATATCAGCAGATATACCTTGTTTAGATTTTAAAGCCATTTGAGCTAAAGCAGTGGCTCCAGCAGAACCACTTCCAGTTGCCATTAAAGTATCTAAAGTATTAGCTAAAGCTTGATCAGCTTCTTCAGCTTGAAATCTAGCAGCTTGAGTAGCAACACCTATTTTTTCAGCTTCATTAGTTAGACCAGCCATGGGATTTATTACATCTTGTCTCGATGCTTCTAAATCTTTCAATATAGCCTCTTGCTTTTTCATTTCAGCTTCAAACTTTCTTTGATCTTTATTTGCCTTCACTGCTGATGCTATGCCCATGCCTGCGCTTATCGCGGTAGATACTACAGCTGCTGTTACTAGTCCCATAATTATTTATTTAAAATTTTCGTTAATTCGTACGATGGCTTTTTATCTACGTGCCATTTTAATTTTTTATGTGTTGCTATTAGCTTTTTATGTTTACAAACGCTAAACATATATTTATACCCTAATTCTTTAACCATGTTTTCAGCTCCAGTTATTAACAGCTCTATTAAAACCTGCCTGTCATTTTCTCTATACTCAGGATCAGATATTACCCACTCTAACAAACACACTTTAGCATTAGTTAAATATATAAAACCTATAGCTACAGGTTTATTGTTAGACTCTACAACAACACCTGTTTCAGGTAAAAAATCATCGGCTGGAGCAACCCAATCTGGCCATTTTTCCCACCAATTTTTAGCTATTTGTAAATCTCCTTTAGTTAATTTTCTTATATTTAATTTCATTTAATTTTATTGTGATGATACAACCCATTTAGAACCAACGCAGTATAATTCTTTCATGCCTCCAACATCCGTAGTATTATCTGTTGTTAATCTTACAGTTGAGTAATAACCTTTTATACCACTCATTGCCTGTCCAAATACAATCTCACCTTCCATAGGTGGTGAAGTGTTTATTAAATTAGCAACATATTTATTTTCTTTTAAGAAAAATCCTGCATAGTTTTTATATCCAGTTACAGGATCTTGATATTCGCCATCAGATAAGCTTAAAACAGGATTAGTTAAATCTTGTGAAGGATACCAAGTGCCAGAAAAAACATCATAAAATTTTTCAGAAAAATCTGAAACAAAATGAGAAACTTCCCAGCCATTACTACCTTCGTAACTAACTGTTTGAAAGTTTTTTACAATTGACGGTTTAGGATTAAATATAAACTCTATAGAAGAAGAATATCTATCACCGTAAAATTTACCGTAGTTATTAGGCTGCGTATTACTATAGTGTTTATATATGTTGTAATTATTAATACTGTAAAAATTGTTTTTTAAGCTGCCAATCAAGGTTGGATTATAACTGTAAAAACTTACCCAACCATTTATAGATTCATCAAAGTTAACTGTTTTATAAGTTATAGTATCTACTCCATTATTTTGTCTAAATGGAACTCCCGTACAAGCGTTGTACGTAGTCTCTTGCTGTATAGAAACTACATAGTTTTTATTATAATTATCAAATCCACCAATAATCTTGTCACTTTTGTAAGTTGTAAATCCAACAATACTAGGCCATGCAGTTTCTCCATATGTAGCCGGTTTCCAACTAGAAGAAACAGTTACTTCACACGATCCATATTCACCGCTAGATTGATCATAAGAATAATCTACCACAAATGTATTATCTAAAGTATTACCTCCAACATTTAATAAAGATCCAATTTCAATATTATTACAGTCACAGCTTTCTGTAGAATTTACAGAAAAAGTAATTATTTTACTATCAACACCAGTTAATGGTGACTCTAAATTAAAACTTAAAGTGCTACGGACATTATAATCTTTAGTTATATTTAATTCATCTCTAAAGTAATCTGTCATACCATAACTTGATATCTCTGTCAAACCATCGTTAGATAATCTTAATACGCAGTTTCTATATTTATCAGAAAAATATTGTCTAAAACCATATTGAGCCCAAGATTCAGGATTTTTGCTAATACCATACTCACCTTTATAAGGTACTATTTGACCTATTACAAGCTTAGTAGAAGTTACTGGTGTACCTACTCCTTCTGCTGAATATATAGCATCTTTGTCAATTAAAGCTTTGCTTATTTTGTTTTCTTGAAAAACTGTAAGATTAGTGTCATAAGCGTAAAGCTTTTGAATACTACCATTTTCCGGGTCTAATGCTTTGGTAATAGGCTCTGCAGTAGAAAAAACATTTGTGTTGTTAACACCTGTTCTAGAATTAAAAATACCTGAATATATTAAAGCGTTAAAACGATGTAATTGTTTATTGCTTTCTTCCACAGCATAAGCCTTAACGCCAAAATCAACAGTTGTATTATTATAGCCACCTCTTATTCTAGCTTCTTCAACAAACCATTGTCTTTTCTCACCCATTTCAGTGCCAGTATTGTGATTTACTAAAGCACCACCCCATGGAAATTCTGGATAACCTATTGTAATAGTTGGGTCTTGCGGTAGTGGACTTGAAATTTCACTACCCCAAGGTAAACCTGGCCAAGTTGGTAATATATAGTCTAAAGTATCTGCCACGTTAGCACTATTACCACCTTTAACATCTGTTGTTACAGTAGAGTTATCATTTTCTATGTCGTCTGTAAAGTCTTCGCCTACAACTTTTTTAAGCCAAAACGAGTTAAAATATTTAACGGGAATTTGATAAGCCATATTTATATTATCACTTGATTTTTTTTATATTACCTTAAAGGTGAATTAGTTCTACTTGCCCAAAATGGAAGTTGAATAGGAACGTCAAACTCAACGTAAAGTCCACTGCCGTTTACATCGGTAGCTCTTAATGTTACTACGTATCTACCACCTGGCATTCCATTACCTGTCATAACGGATGTTAAAGTATTTGATAAAGACTCTGGGTTCCAAGATTGAGAAGGAAGACTTGGGTTTCCAGCATAAACAACCGCTCTTGAAGGATCGTCCTGGTTAGGACTTCCAGAGTGTGTTTGTTCTGCAAAAAATCTTATATTGCTATTTGGATTACCTATTTTATTAGACAATCCTCCTAAATGAAATAAATAACCTTTATCTGTTTCGTGAGCAGTAGTAACACCGCTGTTTAAAATCCATTGACCAACCTGCCTAATAATATCCGCATCTCTACCACCACAAGCACCTGTTCCTCTACCTCTAGGATATACATAACTTTGTGAAATACCACAAAATGCAAACCAACTTGCATATTGTCTTTGCCACTGGTAAAAAGTATTACTACCGTGCTGTAGCTTCATAAAGTTAGGTGCTAAAGAATAATCAGGAACTCCATCGTCTACTTTTTCTGAATATTCTGCAAACTCACTTTCTGTGTCTATTAAATGTTGAATGTCTGGCCAATAATGTCTACCATTATTCTGCGCTTGACCAACGTATGCTTCACCAAAATCAGCACTCATTTGATCACTTCCTTGAGAACCTGGTCTAGTGCCACTTTCATGATCCCAATATATAGGACCTGATGGCATTTTCTTTAATATATAATCTCTATTTCTAGGATCAGTGTTACCATCTAACCATTCTTTAGGGTATAAGCCAAATATAACTTCGCCAGCTGGTTGCATATCAAAAGACTTTGCGTCCGCGCCTCTAGTACTTGCAGCAGCTCTTTGCCCAGGCATCAACTGGGATTGAACGGTTTTAGTATCTGAAGCGTTTGTTATTCCCCAGCAAATATCAATATCATTTACATAAACCGCAAATACCGCTGCTCCTAAAGTAACTCCAAAAGCTACAGCTATACCACCTCCAGCAGCAAGATTATATAGCTGATCAACATCTCCATATTTTTTAGGATAACTACTACAAACAGAAAACGTTTCACCGTGTGGTACCATCATACTTACTTGATACATTCTTGGTATACTCCACTCCATTTCAATACCAGTTCCAGGTCCATAAGGTGAAGTTTGATCTGGTTGTACACTACCCCAAGTACCATTAGCTGCTGAAAATTCTCCATTCCAAGTTAAAGTTTCTCCATTATACAAAACAGTATCGGTAAATGCTGTTTCTGCTGGAAACACAACATTACTAGTACCTCCATAATTACCATAAGGACCTGCTGATATTGACCAAGTTAGTTGTTCTCCCCAGCCAGGCATTATCCCTTCTCCATCGGATTGATTTTGAACACATGGAATATACACTGGTTTTCTTCCTTTTTTACCACTTGTATTTCCAGGGTATGGATATCTATTTGAATAACCTTGTCTATCAGGTCTTAAAGCATATATTTTCTGAGATCTTCGCGCTGAATTATAGCGATATAACTCTCTTAATATAGGTGCAAATTGCACTGTTCCTTTTTTATTACTAACACTGTTATTAGTAGTAGTATTTAAAGATCCTTTATAATCGTTAGTTCCTTTAGCAAAATCATTGTACTGATTTGGGTCGGTAACTATTCCATTGCCAGGAGCTTTACTAATACCTGGCCCGGTTGGACCACCAAACCAGCCGTAATCTAACTGACCACTATACAAGCCAGGGTTTTGTAAGTTGTCCGCATACGTGCTCCAAAAAAGATAAGCGTTTGTTCCTTTGCAACCGCCGGTTCTCTCTCTATCAGATCTTTCAAAATTAGCAAAGAAACTATCCATGACTTGCACTTGAGAATAAGCCCAAGATGAACTTGTTCTTGTTGAATCACTCATGTACCATGGGTTTGCGTTTATATATTTTTGAGTTGTAGGTCTTATTTGTCCAAAATTTATTTCTTCATTTGGAAAAGAAGCTTCAGGAGCTATGTACTGATAAAATGCTCTTTCAGTGGGGAAAAATGCTCCAGAAAAACTGTCATAAGATGTTAATCCATATTTTTGATAACCTTTCTCAGCTTTTAAAGACATTGTTTGTAAGCTTTCAGCGGTATTCCATGTAGTAACAGGTTGTGAAGCAACACCTAAAGCTGATTTTATAGCTGTCCAAGGTGGATTAGTTCTATCATTAGGTTTAGTATTGCTAATTTCACCATTTTTAACAACAGTTCTTCTTGATTGTGTACTTAAATTTATAATATCAAAAGTAAAGTTAAAGTAATTTTGTCCATTAATAGCGCTGTATATAAAGTTGTTATTACTATTAGGATTATATGGTGCTATATAAACTTGATATTCACCATTACCTAAGTCAACTAATTCAAATTGAGATGTACATACAGTGCTCCCGGCTTTAACTACTTTAACAAGCTCTATAGCAGCGCTTGAACCTAAAGGTAAACCATTACCACTTATTGCTTGAAAAACTGAAGATATAGGAGTATTATAATCTTGACCTTCTTCCCATGAAATACCTGGATCACTCATACCAGCTGGAGCTGTGTTATCTTGAAATCTTATATTGTTATTTAGCTCTGATATTAAACCACTAGTGCTTGTTTCGTAAAAAATATCTATAGTAGATTCTACAGGTTTTGTTTCTGCTATGCATAACGTTGGTCCATAGCCATACTTACTATTCCAAACTGTAACATTTGGCTCTATATAACAGGTATCTCCAAGTTGACATGGAAGGTCAGTGTCTGGATTTGTAGCTTGCTGAAACTCTGGTTGACCAGTGTTTAAACAAGTATTTGTAATACCATCGTTTTCACCTATAGAAATACCAAATTTTTCATCTGTAGCTACTCTACCTATTAAAGGATCCGTATCTCCTTTGTAAAAAATGTTGGGTATTATAGGTACAGAGGGACTTAATATTAACTCCCCTAAATCAAGTTTAGACATATTAGCTATAGAAACAACTTTATTGCCTGATGTATTCGGTTGATATTGTCTACTTGAAAACTCTTTAGTGGTAGCATCAAGTAAAAAACTTTCAACTCTAAAAAACAAATCAGCATTACTTCTATAAAGTTCTTGAGTAGGACCAACTTCTTGAAGGTCTCTAGGTACTTTATTTATGTTATCACTAAATAAAACTATGTGAGAAGTTGAATTTTCTTGATTTACAGGATAAACAAACTGCTTTACATTACCGTCTTGTTCATTAAGTTTACCATCTACATTTTGATTACAAGGGTATCCAGCTAAAGAAGTTGGCATATAAACATTGTAATAGTCTTGCTCTGTTTGTTTAACAACTATCTTATAACTATAATAGCCTAGAGGATTAGATTTTGAAGTAACTACATTTCCACCATAGTTGTTACCAAATAACTGAGCAGAACAATCATCTTCAATTATTAAACCTTGCCAATCTACAACAAAAGGTTGACCGTCTTTCCACCCGTTGCTGGACTCAACAACTACAACTGTTTCAACCACGCCGCCGATACCTATAACAACATTTATAACAGCAGTTTCGTAACCAGTGGTAGATTTAATTCTAAGTTGTGTTTCACAAGGTGGATTAAAAGATGGTAGCTGAGTGTTGGCTGAGAGTGCTGTACCTAAGGATGGTGTATTAAATACTACAGAGCTAACAGATCCGTCTGCTTCTGAATAAAGTCCTGGATAACCTATCTCTGGGTTTTTATCTTCATCTATAATGTTTTTAAATATAACAGAAAGTTGATCACCAGGCCAAGTGTCCGCTAAACCAAATCCATCAGAATTTTTTATTATCCTATCTTGAGTACTTCTATAGTCATGGAATATAGTTGAGTTTTTTGCAGTGCCTTGATTTTCGTTTCCAGGTAAAAAATCTGATAATATTATGTTTGAGTTTCTACCATATCTATCGGTTAGAATTATACCTACTTGATAAGTTCTGTTTTGTTTTAGCGTGTGATTTTGATATTCTTTTCTCACATAAAAATTATGGTTTTTCCACTCAGGATCAGCATCGCTATCTGGTATTGGAGGTTTGTCACCAATTGTTAAAACATAATCCATCCTAGCTGGAGAACCATGTTTATCTACAAAATTACCATATATAACTCTATTACCTGACACTTCTTGCGCTTGCGCTTTTATTGGAACAACATCAGTAACTCGAGTTATTTGGTTAGTAGGTAAAACTTTCCAAGGTTTTTTACTTTGATAATTATAGTATATATATTCTGAGTTTAAATTAGCAAATTCAGAGAGTTCTAAAGTGTCAATAATAAAAACATTGTTAGTATCAGACATCTTAAATAATATGTCTATTTCAGAAACTTTTAATTCTGTTGCTACTTTATCCCAAGTTAATCTTTTACCAATAGAGCCAGAGGGAGGTGCTAATAATCCAATATTGATATCACAAACTTTATTTTCCATAAAACTAACTATAGTGGTATCAAAAGCTTCGCTTTCTTGGCCAACTAAAGTTTGATTAGCATTTTTTGTATCATCCGCGGGATCAGTGCTAAATGTAATATCAGTGGCTTTATTACCTATAAAATAACCGTCTTGTTTAGGAACAAAAGCTATTTGAGTGAAAGGAGCGCTTAATGAATATTCTCTGTCTTCAAATCTAAATCTATAGCTAAATCTACCAAACTTGTCTTTTAAATAATCGGGATCACCAGACCAACCTTGAATAAAATCTGGGTTTAAATATTGAAAATATAATATATCTCCTTGATCAACATCGAGCTCACCACCTGAAGTTGTTATAATGGTTTGTGATAAAGCACAATTTAAGGTAACTGAATCTAATAACAAGCCATTAATGCTTATATTACCTCCAGTTACTAAATTTCCATCAAAACTAGTTGCAGATGTATTTGCTTTTATGTTTCTATAACAACCATACAAAGTAACTTGACCAGATCCTTCGTTAACCTCTTTTACTTTAGCAGCAGCATGTATAGGCAAATACTTAGAAGTTGTGTCCTTCATAGATGAAGAATACATAACTGAAGACGTATCATCGTCTAGATTATTATTTAATAATATTGGAGCTTCAAAGGGATAATACTTTGCTACAGATATTTGATCTTCATTATAATAATAACCAGTATCTTGATTAATATTTATTTTTCTTGGTTGATTTCTATTGTCTGTCCAGAAAAGAAGATCTTCTAATAAATTAATACCCGTAATTAAATGTGTTTTAGAAAAGTTTAAAAAAGAACCTTCTACTAATATTTTTGATTGACCACTTGTTAAATCATATTTTACAATATAACAATTAGCACCAGCTATACCAGAACAATTGTTGTTTAATTGATTGTTGGAAGAATCACTGTAATTTGTTAAAAATAAATATATACAATTGCTAGTTGTGTCAAAATTAACACCAATGGAAGTTAAAGTTGGATCGTTGAAACCTAAGTCAGTTAACAAGGAATTACCTAATACATTTTCTAAAGCACCAACGTCGTCGCCTTCTGATCTACTTATTTGTACATTCTCTCCATCTCTATATTGACCATTAGGTATTATTCTACCGTCTAAGTCTTTATTCATCTTAGACTGTATAAAAGTATTTTTAGCCTCTGCCATAGTTTAATATTTTATCCATTTAGATTTACCTCTCATAACTTGAACAAACTCTTGTGGCTTTATGTTTGATAACCTTATTTTAGCATTTCTTAATTGAGCTCTTCTATCTTTTTTATATCTTTGTATAATGTGCTCAGGCATATTTCTTCTAGTAGCCAATATGCTATAAGCTATATGCATATATAATGCTTCTTCAGCTAGTTTAGGAACTTTTGTTTCTTCATCATAAGCTAAACCGTCAGAAATATATTCTAATATTATTAACCTACCTACTAAATTATTACTAAACGAAAGTTTACCTTCACGTTTGTTTATTGTAAAATACCCATTAGAGTTTGCTAGTTCTGGATTTAAGCCATATCTTTGGCCTAGTAAGCCTATTTCTCTTCTAGCATATATGCTATCTCCTAATCCTTCTCTAAACAAAGAGTCGACTATAGCACCATCTTTTTTGCCAAATTGCTTACCCCACCTTTCTTCTGTTAAAGATGTGCTTTCTAAATTTTCTCCAAAATTATCTTGAGTGGGAATACCATGACCTGAACTAGGGAAATTAAAACCAAAAGGATTATTAGTTATATTAGTGTCCTGAATAGGAGTTTCTGTAGGATTTGTTGTTAAATTAGTAGGATATATAGGGTGTTTAAAACCTTGGTTATCTATCCAAGATACACCTACATAATTTACAAAGTCTTGCGGCATTATAACAGAAAGACTAGGAGGTATTGTAAGTTCTTGAGCTTTTACAGACCTCAACGTATCATAAGAAAATTCTTGCAAACCACGTTTAGCATAAAATAAAACGTCACTTCTTTTTACTTTTGAAATTATTTTATCATTACCTACGTAACCTATCATAAAGTTGTTTACTATATCAAATATAGATATATATTGATAGTCACCATAGTTAGGAGCACCATCCACCATGTTAGATTTTAAACTAACTCTAACATAATAACCATCTTCAACAGCGTCAATATTATCAAATCTTAAAGTACTATAAGAATGTATATTAGAAAATTTTATTATTTTAAAACCACCTCCAGTTCCATTTGGCCCTGCAGGAGAATTAGGTCCGCTAGTTCCATCCCAAAGTTTATATGGTTGTAAACCATCTGGACTAACTTCTAGTATAAAATTGTTTAAGTGAAAATCAACGCTGTTAGGATCCCAGTTAACAACTTCCAATACTTCATCAAAAGTGTAAACCATAGAATCTAAAGTTGTTATTGTGTTTCCGTTTGCGTCTTGTGTAGTTGTATAGTTAGCTATGTTGTTTTGAGAACCTACGTAATACTGTTCGTTTGTTTCATTTATAGCTCCTCCATTAGGTGACTGTGCCATGTTTTATGTTTTTTGGTTTTGTTCATTTTTAGCTGCTTCAGCAGATGCAGCTTGAACGATTTGAGGATCACGTATAACAACACCAGCGTACATTAAAACTCTAAGTACAGCTTCAACTTGATCTTGTTCGCTTATCTCGAAATTAACAGAACCAGTAGCGGGAATTGTTGGACCACTTCCGGTTGGTGCTCCATCCCAAATATATTGACCTTGCTGACCTTCTCTGTAAGCCCATACAACTGGGTTAGGTTTTCTTATATAAGAAAAACTTATATCTGTTTTTATTTTTTCCGGAAAAACGTAAATTTTATCACCTTCTTGTATGTATAAAGGGTATTTTAAAGATGGCTTAGTTAAATTAGACATGTTTAACCTTAGGTACTCGGATCGGTCAGTCATTTGAACTTCTTGTTCATTTTTGTATATAACACCACCCAATCTGTGAAGATCTTGAGGAATTAAAAAATAATTATTAGAATATACACCTACATTAATAGTTTTAAAAATTGATATTTTTTCTTCTATATTATCTACTCTGTCTGCATATTCATCCTGAAAACCAGGGCCTCTAAGCTGTTGGTTTAAATCTTCAAAGTACTTTTCAAATATTTCTAGTTGCACCTGACTGGCTATTTTATTAAATTCAGCAGGTGTTAGATAACCTCTTTGTTCTTTGTTTAAAATTAACAAGACAGTCTGATATACTGTGTTTACATTTATAGCCATTATAATTTTTTTATAAAAAGAAAGGCGGCGTTATGCCGCCTAACTATTATTATCACACGTTAAACTTTAGTTTAACTTCTTTTGTATAGATTTAAAAACCTCTATACCTTCGTCTGTTTTCATAAAAGAAGCAAAGGCAGAATATGGGTTTTCTTCAAAAGGTACTTGCATTAGTTTTTTACCATTACTAGCCCAACTAAACGTTCTCTGATCTTGAGATAGTTTTATTATTTTTTGTTCTGTAGCTTTGATAGCAACATTTCTTAATTCAACATTATCATCATTAGCTAATTCTAAGAACAATATAGGATTTTTCTTTGCAAATATAAGTAAATCTCTTCTAAGCTCCTTAGAACTCATGTTAGATACCGTAGAACCAACTTCAACTCGTAATATTGCCTCGCATTGATCTAAATCCATATCTCTAGCATATGCAATAGCGTTGAACTCGTTTTCTAAATCCTGTAATTCGTCAGTAGCTTCTTTAACTTCATCTAATTCTTTGTATTTTTTATCTTTTGAAGGATGATAAAGAGATAACATCTTCTGCAACGCTTGCTTTTCCTTAGGAACATGCAATACTCCGTTTCTAAAAACTATGTGCTCTAAAGTAGCCATACCATTTTGTTCATCAACAAAAGGGCTGCTTTGATTACTAGCGTATCTAAGTTCGCGTTGTGTTTTTGTTTCTTCATCAAAGTACAACAAAGGAAATCTCCTAGTATGTTTAGATGATAAGGTAAAGGTAACTGGTGACTGATTATTTGTTAAATAATAATTTCTATCCTTTATTTCCCATTTATTTGTTTTTTTCATAATATAATATAATATAATTTTTACTTTAATTTACCTAAGATTCTTTAGGTCCTTTTTCTTTTTCTTTTTCTTCTTGCGCTTCCCCTCCACAGAAAGATGCTAATAAACCGCGACATTCAGCGAGGTCATTTGTTTTAGTATCAATGTTATCCAATCCACCTTTAGCTATTTCAGCATCATTTTCAGCAATTTCAATATCAATTTCTATTTGAGAAAGTTCAGCTTGCGCTTCTTCTAAAGATTTAGACGCGACAGCTAATTGAGCCTCGTATTCCGCTTTTTCTTTATTGAGATTAGCCATAGCTTGATCATACGCTTCATTACACGCTTCTATTTCTGCAGGAGTTGCAGCTTTTTCTAAACATTCATTATATTCTTTTTCAGCTGCTGCTATTGATTCATTAACTGTTTGAATTTCTGATTCAAGATTTGCTATAATCTCTATAATTTGCTTAATGTCAGATGATACTTTTTCCTTTTCTTCTTTAAGACTGGTTTTTTCACTTTCAGCATCAGCTAACATTTTTTCAAATTCAGTTCTTTCTGTTTCTAAAGCTGCATTACAATCGTCAACTTTCTTTGAATAATCATCACCTTTCACTTTATCTACAAATTCAGCACAAGACAAACCAATAGCTTGTTGAGCGGCTGCTATAAGAACAGTTTTAATAGAAGCTAAAGAGCTAGCCTCTTCAAATCCAACCTTGTCATAGTTTTTTATGTTTTGTCCAGGATAAGAAGATCCAACTAAGTTATAAGGATTACTATAGCCACCACTATCTAAATCTTCACAAGTAGCGCAACGCACTAATGAAGACAAAATAGATACAGCGTTTACAAACATAGGTAATGAACCTTGCTTGTAGCTACCAATAAATGGAGGTATATTTATAATATTGTTAGACCATTTTTGTTGTAGTAATTCTAATTTCTTTTGATCTTGTAAAGATTGTGTTATTTTTACAGCAAAAGTATTGTCTTCTGTTTCAAGAAAGTTATTTAATTTATTTTGTAAAACCGCTCTATAAGCACCGTACACCGACTTTAAATCATCTGCATCATATTTGGTTAATTCGTTTAAGTAGCTAACTATTGAAGGTTTCCAACCACCTATGCTATTTAACGCTACATATTCTTGCCATTCTTTAAAATGAGGTGATAATGTTACTATATCTGGTTGTACAAAAGTAAAATAACCTCCCCAGTATCCACCGCTTTCTTTCTCACCTGTTATTATTGTGTAACTTTCATTACCAATAACTTCAAAACTTCCGCTTTTTATAGATGGCAAAGTAACAGTTTTTTTACTAATACCTAATTCTTTATTAGAGTTAGAGTTTTCTGAAGTGTTATATGTTAAACTTTTCATTTTTTAGTTATTTAAAATACCTCCTCTTTTTTACAGAGGAGGTATAATTTTTATTATGTGTTATGCGCAGCGGCTTCAAATATACTAACAGTATTGAAACTAATAAACTCACGTTCACAATTTTTCTCTTGCCTTTTGGCATATTTTTCCGCGTCTTGACTCGTAAAATCACTTGCTTTTACAATGCCTCCACCTTCAGGTAATCTAAAAGTGTTATAGCCGTTGTCTTGTGCCTCGTTCATAGCCTCGTCGATGCTTTGACTTATACGAACAAAAACTTGCTCGTTTTTATCTTTACAATCAGCAATACCCCTTTCACCAGCTTTACTCAAAACAGGTAATACTAAAGAAAAATCCACAATAGTGTTTTCACCTTTAGAAGCCCTTTCAATCAACTTGTCAACTTGAGGTCCAAAAAAAGCTGTATTAACTTCATCTGGATTCGAACCATCCAAACCTGGATATAGAGCTTTTTGAAGAATTTTTAATCCCTCTTCAACCGCCTTTGGCCAATAGGTTTGATCAGTTGTAAAGTTTGTTAAACTAGCTGTTATGGTACCATTACCAGGTTGCTCTTCTAGTATAATATCAGCTTTAACATTGTTAAAATCAATATCTATTTCTTTAAAAGAATAAGTATAACCAGGTAAAAGCGTATATTCAAAAGTTTCCGGCTCAGCGTTTGGATTGCTTATAATATTAAATCTTAATGTTCCCATAATAATTTATTTTAAAATTAATAAATTAGTCTACGAACAATACAAAATTATTAGCAGCCTGTACACATAGACATCTTTCGGAAAGATAATGAACCTCCATAGCATCTAAAGACGATGTGTAAGCACCACCAACAGATCCTGTTATCCAAGATTTCATTCTTCTGTCATCCGTTTCAGAAGCTCTATATCTTACATGTAAGAAAGGTCTTCTAATGTTAGATCCTAACATTTGGTCATATACTGTAGATGTTCCAGCAGGAATCATTACACCTTTAATATCATTAACCATACCTCTTGTAGAAGCATCATTTAGATATTTCCAATCTGTTTTATAGAAGTCATAAGAACCTCTTCTAAAACCAGAAAAACCAAAGTTAAGTGCCATTTCAGCTTCATTGTCAAAAAGACCATAAGAAGCAGCGCTTGTAGCATTGTATCCACCACCAGCTTGAGCAGCAATCATATCATCAAAGTCTAAAGCTGTAGCTCTGTCTAAAAATAACATGTTTTCCTCAATAGCACCTTGTAAATCTAACTCTTGTAATATAGCATCAAAATCACCTAACGCACCAGATCCAGGGTTAGCAGCACCAGAAAATTGAGAATATACATTACCTCTTTCTCTAATCGCAGCAAACATACCTTGTGTTCCTGCTCCAGATCCATTTGGAAAGTTAGCTTGTGCTAAAGCACCGTTTGGATCAGCTTTAACGCTTTCAACCATAGCCATTTCAAGATAATCTTCATATCTTAATCTAGTTTCTGATTCAGCTTTCATATACCATAAAAATCCAGATGTTCCATCTTCAGTTGCAACTTCAACCCAACCAATTTGAGCAGTGTCAGAACCGTTAACTAAATACTTATCTTTTATGATTATTGGTCTGTTGCTAAACTGAGTAAAAGTAGGAGTTACAGATCCTTCCATTCCTTCAGTTCCTTTTGCAAAGTCAGAACCATATACAAACATCTTTAAACCTGTATCCTGTAAAGAATTCCAGTCAGCTTCTGTGTATGGCAAAGCCTCAAAAGTAATTTGTCCAGGAGTTCCAGGATTTGGAGCTGATGTAACAAGACCTCTTAACGTAACTTCATTTACGGGATCGTAAACTACAAACGTTTGGTTTTGTCTTATAACAACTTCGTTTGGCGGAGTTGCCATATCAACTGTAAATACATTACCACTTTTACTTACATCATTGTAACCAATATGTAATCTATTTTGTTCAGACCAAATTACTTGGTCAGATGTCATAGGCATTTCAGCGCCTACCATTCTTAGGAAACCTGATAACGTTCTGTTACCAAATCTTTCTACTTCTTGTTCATAAAGTTCAGGTAGATATTGCTGTGCAAAATCTGCAAAGTTTTCACCATTTCTGTCATTCCACTGTAAGTAGTTTGTTGACAAGACTGACTGATCTTGAGTAGGCAATAATCCAGGCCCAAATTTTTCAAATTGTCCCATTTTTTATTTTTTTATCTTTTAATTTTTAATTTAGAACTACTAACACCGCTGACCGCTTTTACTTTAAGACCTTTTAAATACACGTTTTCAGGATTAGACTTTCTAGCATCCTTACTTATATTTTTAGACTTAGCAACTACATCTTTAACAGCATCGGCTTTACCTTGCTCATAAAAGTGTTGTGCAATAGTATCTGCATTTCTAGCAGCGTAAATAGCTTTATGATAACCTTTATAATCTACAACTTCTCCGTTTTCGTTTAAGAACTTCTTAAGCACATTAGAAATATCAGACTGGGCTTCAGCAACATCACTTGGATTATTAACGGAATATCTAAACTTCTTTTCTCCTAAAGCGAAGTCAAAACCTTTGAATTCTTCAGAAAAAAGTTTATTAGTATCTCGTTTAAACACTTCATGACGTTTCTTAGCTATCTCTTGTTCTTTGTTATATCTGTTGAAAAACTCACTCGCTTTAGACATTTCATTGTTTACGGTAGGCCTCGACTTGATTTCTTCGTAATACTTCGTTTTTAAATCTTCAAGAAAGTTTTTAGCTTTTGCAACTTCTTCTTTTTTAGCGAGTTTTTTTCGACGTTGATCTCGCTCTTCGTCGTAATCTTCATCCACTTTAAATTGCTCTTCCATAATAAAATCTATTTCATCGCTTTCTAAATGTGGTTTAGTTTTTTTGTAATATTCTTTTAATAATACGTCATCATTAACATTAGAATAATCAGCATTTAATCTGACGTAATCATTTATGTCTCCACCTGTTTCTTCCATAAACGAAACAAGCTTTTCAATATTTTCTGGTAAAGCTTTGCCAAGAACTTTCTCATCTCTTACAGCTTCCTCTAAATCTTTTTTAGTTTCTTTAACTTCTTCTTTAATTTCTTCTTCAGTTATTTCTACTATAGTGTTTTTTGTATTTTCTACAGTTTCTTTGGAAGCTTTTTCTTCGTGTGTTGATCCCACTTCTTGCAGTCCCAATTCTTGTTTTTCTTCCTTCTTTTCAGACTGTAACACAGTTTCCTCTGCTTTTGGCTCTTGAACGGCATCGTCTTTTGTTTTTATTTCTATTTTAGGTGTTTCAGAATTATTGTTAGATAGTTTTTTAGGTCTACCTCTTTTTTTCTTAATTTTAAATTCACCTTCTTGTTTTACTTCTTCTTTTTTTTCCATGATATGATATTATATAATTATATAGCCATTCCTGGCGTTGTGTTTTCTGGTTGTGGTATTTGATTTATTGTTTGCTCTGCTAGTGGCTCACCGTTAGGTTGTGTACTAAAGTCCGTTGGTAATAAACCATCTTGTCTTTGTTGTATCATAGCACTTTGCTGAGTCGCTTGTAGTTTAGTTCTTTGATCTTTTCTATCTTCGATCATTTGTTCTTTAGCTTCGTCTCTTTTAACATCCATTTGCTTTAACTGCATGTCAAAGCCAAATTGTTGTTCAGCAAGTCTCATTTTATTTTCAAAATCCCTTTGCATTTGTTGAAGCTCTAAGTCTGATTTACCTTTTTCTAGTTGAAGCTCTGTTTGCGCTAAAGCTTCTTTTTTCTGCACTTCATACATAGCAGCTTTTTCGGCAGATTCAGCATTAGCTTTTGCCTGAGCTTGAATCATTTGTTGTTGAGCTTTTTGATCAGCAGCTGCTTTTTGTTTACGCTTTAATTTTAACAATTGATTAGCTAGCCTTAAGTTATTAACATTACGTATATCTATAGCATCTTCCAGGTTTATTTGATTTTGTTTTAAAGCTATTTCTATATTTTGCTCTAATATTTGTTTATCTTCTTCGTCTGGTTCTAATTCTAAAAATATACCAAAATCATATAAATGTAATTCTTTCATTTCTTCTAGCGTAGCAACATTGTATAAACTAACACTATTTACCAACGCCTCGTTTGTTAACTCAAACTCTAAAGAATCAGCCACTCTAAGAGCAATGTTTTCACAAGCTCTAAGAGTAAGATAAAGACCACCGTCTAATATATGTCTAGTGGCTACATTTGATTGTGCTACAGCAAGTTTCTGTAAACCTAGTAAAGCGTCTTTGTCAGGATTACTTCCATCTCTAGCTTCATTTAATCCAGTTACATCTCTTATCATTTGTAAATAATATTGATAAGTCTGTATTAAGCTTTGTATCTTAGCTTGAGAAGCACTAGTTTGTAATTCTTGTATCGGAACTTTACCAGGATTCATGTCACCATCTTGTGTCATTGATCTACCAACAATACTACCAGTCTGAAAGTACATGTTTAATGCTTCACGTGGGTTATAACTAGTTCCATTACCAAGATCAACTTCTGATAAGCCATCTACATCTAAGTATACACCATCAGGAACCATTCTTGATAAAACTTGTTGAAGCTTTAGAGAAGTTAATTGAATCATGTCGGCAAACGTAATCATTCTTTCAACTAAAGAAGTAATTCTACCTTTGTAAAGATCAGGAGCACATATAGCGTAGTTCATGTTAACTTTACATAAATTAGACTTTGGTCTAGTCATATTTTCAGCTACTTGCCAATTTAACATTATTGGATGACCAAGTATTTTAGCACCTTGATATAAAACCTCTATTGATCTACTTACTCTTTCAAAACCATCATTAGGTGGCGGCATAAATGTATCAGGTTTTTCTAAAGCTTTTTCTAATCCAGTTGCTGTTTTCTTTATTTTAAAAACTTGATCAGCATAGGTTTTGTATTCAAAGTATAACACTTGAATAGTATCATTATCTCTATTTCCTCTATAATTTCTTCTATAATTTGTATTACCTGGAAATTTTTGAATATTTTTTAATTCTTCCTCGCTAATGTTTGGAAACTCTTTTTTAAGCTCAGGTAGTGATATATTTTTAACTTCACCTACATAATATATATCTTCAAAATTAGGATCATCAGTGTAAGAGTAAACTATATTGGCTGGATCTACATAGTCTACTACAACACCTTCTGATTTATTCCAGTTAGTCTTAATACAACCAATACCTAGTTCAACTAAATCTTTGTATACTCTTCTTTTAGTTAGTTCGTATTTGTTTCTATCAAGAACATTATTTATAACTTCTTCTTCTGCTATTTCAACAGACTGTTTGTAGTCTAATTGTAAATGTATTTCTAATTCTTCCTCGTTTTGTGGTACATTTTCTTGGTTCGCAACCTCGCTTAAATCTACACCTAATTGAGATTTGACTTCGTTCATGAAGTCTCTAGTTTGAATATTTTTATATAACTTATTAGCATATTTAGTTCTTTGCTCTTGAGACGCTGGATCTTGAGCAAAAGCTTTTATGTCGTAGATTTTTTCAGACATTCCGTTAACAACTATATCTACGAATTTAGGTATTATAGCAACTGGTGTCCAGTCTAGGTTTAAATATGATAAATCTCCATTTACAGAAAGCTCATCTTTGTATTTTTGTATAGACTGTTCTGCTCTACCATAAAGTCTTCTTCTATGAAATATGTTGTAATTGTTAGTGTATCTAGCTCCACCAACTCCAGATGCCCACCACTCTCCTTCTATAGCTCTAGCAACTTGCAGACCATACTCTAGAGTCATTTTTTCCTCTTGAGGTACTACCTGGTCAGGAAATGAGCTTTGTGTATTAGTGTAAATCATTTATTATATTATTTTCGATGTAATACCGTTATTATCATATTTTTTAAATCCTAAGTCTATAGATTTTAATTTTCTGTTTTCGTTAGGTCTATACTTATTTCTATTACAAGCCATAATTGCTAATCCAGAACTAATAGAAGCATCATGTTTTGTTCTATTATTTATATCAAAATTAGCCCAATCTTCTAATGTTGATTGGTGATACATATCACCATAACCATCACCTATTCTACCCACGTAATCTTCTATATAAGCTTCTATAGCTGCAGCATGAGACTGTTTAACGTCTTCGCTTGAGTTAGGTATTCCACCTATTTCTTTTTCTGTGGTAGAAAGTTTATTCCAAACTTTGTCTGGTCTGTTCATGCTAAAGCCTCTATATCCTCTACGCTTTAAATAGTACAACAGTCTTGGTTTGTTGTTTTCAGCTAAAAGAGGCATGCCATAAAAAACTAAAGCCATTAAAACATCTTCAAAAAAAGTTTCAGCTGTTTGCGGTCTAGCTATATATTCTAAAAAGAAATGATTAGGTGGAGCGTCTTCCATTGAAAATTTAGTTAAACCATGTAAAGAACCATTAGAACCTCTACCATCAACAGTCCCACTTATGTCGTATGAGTCACATCCAAAAGCACCAACATGTTCATTACCTGGTTTTTTTATTCCATTTTTGTTTATAATAGCATTTTGCATAGAAATAGGTGGTACCCAAGATATTTTAAATCTTCCATTTTCGTTTGGTCTAAAAATAACTCTAGTATCTTTTATACCATTTAGCCAACTAAATGAACCTTTAGTAATACTTGCACTGTTGTTTATTTCCTCATTAAAGTCTATTTGTTCGTATATTTTAGTTAGATTAAAAAGGCTTGATTTAGTTTCATCTCTAAAAGCATGCTTCTCTGTGCGTGGAAATTGTCTATAGTATTCATTTAAACTGTCTTGATCATCCTTTAATCCTTCAACTTCATTTTCCCAATGATCTATTACTCCTGTTGTAATTCCAAAACCATCGATTCCTTTAACTGGACTTTTTTGTTTAAAAAAAACAGGTGATCCAAAAGTATCCATGAATCCTTCGTAGTTCCACTCCATAGGGATGAAAAGAGAATAGAGTCCGCTAGTTGTCTGTCCGTTTCTATTTCTTTTTGTAACATCTGAATTGTAGTATAGTTTTTTGAAGTTATTTCCACCTTTATCTAAAGAGTTTGAAGTTGAGCCCATCATACACTTGCCTACTATACGTCTTCCTAGTCTTAATGTAGTTTTTGTAACTCTCCAATTGTTTAATATATTGTCTGGTCGTTCCCATTTTCCTGATTCGTCGTGTGCTAATAATTTTAATTTCTCACCATCGTAAGAGTTGTCGCCTGTGTTTTTCCAGTCTATAGTTGTATCTAATCCTTGTAGTTCTTTCAACTTTACGTTGTCATCTAGTTTACGCCTAGTAAGTTTTGAAGCTGGGACTCTATAAGCGAGTTCGGTTTTAGGACGATCCATACCGTCTTGGATTGGTTTAAAGAAAAACGGATAGTTAACGGATATAGGTACAACTTTATCTGTGAACATTTTCTTAGCATCCGCTCCAGTTTTAGATAAGATACCGAATCTGGCATCTGAAGAAATTGTGGCTTGATTAACAAGCTCTGCTGACGACATAAAGGAGAAACCACTACGTCTGTTTTTAAGGTAGCACATTCCATAACACCTGTCATCTGCCTTGCACGCTTCCCAAAATATAAAGAAGAGTCTATTTGCTTCTCTATAATCCGGTGCTCCGACGTCAATTTTTGACCATTGCAAATACATGTAATGAGTACCAGTGATATAAGTAGGTTTACCATTATTAAAAAACCAGTAACCTTCTGATCTACGTTTAAATTCTTCATCTATATAATCGTACCATTCTTCTTTAAAATCTGTAGGATATTCCTCCCAATCAAACCTAGTTTTTATTCTAGCTAATGCTTTTGGGTATTCTTGTTTTTCCCAATATTGTTCCTCTTTTCTTTCGCTTCGTTTAAACGGTTCATCGACTGCTGGTAAAGCAATCCTGAGATTTTGTATTTCAATGATCTGTCCAATTTGTCCAGTTTTACTAATTACTATAAAATCATATTCTGAGTTGTAACCGTAATTCCATTTTTTATACCTATTTTGTTTAGATAATATTTTAGGATTAACTACGTCTTTCAACTCTTTCCAGAGCGTTTGTTTATATTTCACTTACTCCTCCCTTCAGCAAAACCTTTAAAAG
>Ga0163109_10000906_pt1 | contig 23298 bp, 18 predicted proteins | sample CRUFie1St13metaG_FD_108704 | JGI IMG/M metagenome (GOLD analysis project Ga0163109, IMG submission 108704) | Marine microbial communities from the Costa Rica Dome - CRUD Field 142mm St13 metaG | ecosystem: Environmental > Aquatic > Marine > Oceanic > Photic zone | place: Costa Rica: the Eastern... | reverse complement strand
TCCGCATCGCAAATAGCTCATTTCTTTGTGGCGACAGTAGATGCCGAGCAGCGTGTTTTTATCGCCCACGCTTATCCGCGGCCCGAATTGGTAGGGCAGGAGATTTCGGGGCATCCTATGCTGCATGATTTCGATTTTTCTAGCGCTACTGGGCGAATTGATCAAATCGGCTTTATGTCATCTCGCGCAAATGACTTGTCATTTACGTCTGAAAGCCCACTCGTTGTGCGGCGTCATGTGTTTCGCTATCCGGGTGCCAATGTTCCAGTCATCGGCATTGTTAAGCTCAACCTTGTCGAGCTACAGAGGTACATTGATTCTGAGCTACGTGCGCTCGGTCCGCTCCCTCCACTCGAGGTGACCGCGTATGAGCCATCAACGAGTCAATGTTTGCTTAGGTATCGTGCCGATCGCGGTAGTTTTCCCTGCCTGGAGACAAGCCCCGATGACGGGTTGCAATTCGTATCTGAAAGAAATGGACTACGCACAATTGTCTCGGCGACACCTGAATACCTAAAACTATTTAAGGCCAATTACCCTGTCAGTTTTGCGCTTGAACTGATGTTCGCACTGGTCGCAACCGGCGTTGCCCTGCTGGTGGCATTCATCATTCGAGCGCGTTTGGCCAGCGCAGATCAGGAGGTCACTGCCTATCGTGGCTCGCTTGATAGCAAGGAAGAGCTGACAGAAGCAATTCATGCGATTGTCGCTGATAACTTGACCCAGCTGATAGAGCTCGCGCAACGGGTAAAAGAAGCCCCGAGCATGGCCGATGCCGAGCGACGCTACCTCAACATAGCGCAGTCAGAAATGAGCCAGATGCGTTTAAGCCTTGATGCGAAAATCATGGCAGATCGAAACTTGCAGGGGCATACGCCTTATGAAGGCGATGGAGAGATGTTTTCGGTTGGCGAGGTAGCGAAAACTGTTGAGGCCGAGCTCAAAAGGCTCGGTGCGGCCGAGGGGATTGAAATACGCGTGCTCTTGGATGGCAGCTTAAAGACGGATATTGAGGGTTCCGCGTATTGGGTGGAGTCCGCGCTTTTGGCCTTTATCAATACATCGCTTACCTTTACTGACGAGGGTTTCATCGAGCTTTCGCTTTGGACTGAAGCCTCTAAATCAGGGGAGCCCGAATTACTCGCTAGGATCAGAGACGCGGGCGTTGAGTGGTCGCTCGAAGATCCAGGGCTCGATCACGCATCGCTCACAGTCTTGAAGGACATTCTCGAGGGCCTTGGGGCGGCAATCTGTTCTACTCCAGCTTCTATAACTGGCAGTCAAGAGCACGTTATACGCTTTAGCCGCGACCAACGGATTTAGGCGATGTGACGTGAGCTTAAACCTAGCAATGCGATATTTTTTGACATCATCTGCAAACCAGCCCCGGGGTTTGTACAGGATATGCGCGGAACTTTACCTAATTCTTCGGCACCTAATCTGTTGCACAGCGTTGCGTGGTGTAGTCAAACTGAAGGTAACGTTATTCGCGAGGTATTTACAACGCCTGCGCTTCGGATATCAGGTCTGGAGGTTTGGTGTTTGGAGCGAGATCTGTTGATAGTAGTCAGCGAAAAGAATTATCAGGAGCCGAGGCTCAGTGTTATTGGTTGACAGCAATAATCGGAGCGGTAAAGCGATGTCCCTCACCGTAATGAGTCGTAATGGGGTCTACGGTGCTCATTTTGGCGACAATCTTCTGTCTTAATCGTTTAATTACTGCATCTAAAGCGCGATTCGCTGACGCGTCGAATCGTCCATAGAGCGAACGTGTGAGCGCCTCGCGGTTGGTGGGCTCAGAGGGTGCTTCCGCCAGCGCCAAACACACTTTGACTTCATTGCGTGTCAATGCCACCAATTGGCCCGTAGGTGCTACGAGCTCTCGCTGCAGTGCCTTCACCTTCCATGGGACATTTCCTGAAGTTTTGTTCGGGAACGGTACTACCGCAGCTGGCTTGGATGAATGTCTCACCACTGTTGTTGTCATCGCTTCGATGGCTGCCATGATTTCTCCCGTACCCTCGGGCTCTCTCAGGAGCAGGTTTACGCCTGCGCTGTACAGTCCCAGTCGCATCTCCGCATCAGCCAAGTTACCGAAAAGGACAACATTCTTTGCTTTGTTTTCAGCTAGGTATTTAGCCAGTACGTGACCGGGCTGGTCTTCGAGGTGTTGATCAATCAAACACAGACTAAAGCGCTCAGGTGAGGACCAGGCAGAGTAACAATCCCGCGCGAGAGGTGCTCGCACGGTTTTGTAGCCCTGAATATGGAGTGATTCTGTCAGTTGCTTGGCCAGGTAATTATCCGATACGACTAATAATGCACTTGGCTTCTCTGACAACTGGCCCATAACACTTACCCCTCAGCTTGAGTTGTCAACATACCACGTGGGTTTCGCAATCCGCCGTTCCGCCGCATTTTGCGGTCGTATTTGTCACTATTAGTGGCTGATGGTCGCTGTTGTGGTGGGGTGATCCGCTGTGTCTTGATTCGCGTGGCGCAACTCAGCTCACCGACCAAGGCGATCTCTCAAGCTGTAGAACAGCATGCCAGCCAGTAGCGATGGTTTTCGGAGCAAGGGGCCACCCGGGAACTTGAGGGTCTTGAGTCGAGACATAAGATCAAAGTCATCGCAACCTGCGTCAATGGCCGCCGCAATCAATTTACCGGCCATCGTGGCCGTGGGAACACCGTGCCCTGAAAAGCCTTGGGCGTAATAAATGACACCTTTATGGACGCCAATGTCTGGCATGCGATTACGGGTGATAGCCAACGTTCCTCCCCAGCCATACTCGAGCCGCACATTGGATAGCTCCGGATAGATGGCCAGCAGCTTCGGTCGGACAAAGTCGGTAATAGATTCGGGGAATTTATCGCTATAAGTCTCACCGCCGCCAAAAACAAGTCGTCGGTCTTCTGACAGTTTCCAGTAGTTGATTACAAACAAGCTGTCTGACAACGAAGCGTTAAGCGGATTTATTCGATTGGCCATCGCCTCATCCAAAGGCTCCGTCGCTACGATAAAGTTATTGATCGGCATAATATTGCTGGCGATGGGCGGAAATAAATTGCCGAGATAACCATTGCATGCCAGAACCACCTTTTGCGTTTTGATTATGGCCTTGTCTGTCGAGACGACGGCATGGTCGCGCTTAATATAGATGCTTTTTACCCGGCTTTTCTCAAATACCGAGGCTCCCGCCGTCATGACCGCTTTTGCGAGGCCCAGACAATACTTGAGTGGGTGAAGGTGTCTTGCGCCATGATCAACGACACCGTAGTGAAAGCCGACGCCAGACGTGAGTTCCTCAAGTGAGGATGACTCCACGCCACTAATTTGATTGTAGTCGTACTCTGTTCTGAGGTAGTCCATCTCGTCTCGTAACTCATTGACATGAGATTTCTTTGCTGCGAAGTGGATATTCGTCCTGCCAAGTTCGCAGTCGATGCCGTTGTCATCGATGAGATCCGACACCAAATCAACGGCCTCCAGCCCAAGTCGCCATAGCTCTTTCGCTGTCGCTTTGCCGTACCATTTTTCGAGTGAATGTTGGTCTGCTCTTTGCCCGGTACCAACGTGCCCACCGTTCCGACCGGACGCTCCCCAGCCCACCCGCTCTGCCTCAACAACAGCAACGGACTTGCCTGATTTTGCTAGATGTAATGCAGACGATAATCCGGCGTAACCACCCCCAATTACACAGACATCATAAGCAAGATCTCCGCTGGCGGGTGGTTGCTCTGCCAGCATGGCGGTAGATGCGACATACCAACTGTCGGGGTAACTGTTCATAGGCTTCGACATCGTGCAATTATGCGGCTTGATAGGATCGAATTGCCAGCCCATACTGACTGTCCCGTAGCAACATGAAGGCTTTATGAGCGCGTCGAGAAAGCGGTCTGACAACAATAAAACGATTGTGTATTCGCCCGATGTCGATATGGCGGACACTCCGGCTCAAGAGAATGCAGCGGAAATCCGAGCATGGCTTGAGGCGAATGAAATTTCAGAGGTGGAATGCCTAGTGCCCGATATGACGGGCAACGCGAGAGGAAAGTTTATCCCGGCACACCAATTCCTCAGCAGAGGCGATCTCAAGCTTCCCGAGTCCATCATGGTGCAAACGGTGACGGGTGAGTACACCGACGAGCATTGGGATTTTGTCGAACCCACCGATACAGACATGCTGTTGGTACCTGACCCAAATACCTTGCGAAAGGTCCCTTGGGCTCGGGAGCCCACCGCACAAGTTATTGCCGATTGCTATAAAGCATCAGGCGAGCTGCATCCTTTGGCTTCTCGCAATGTACTGAAGCACATCGTCAAGCTTTACGAGGAGGCAGGACTGCGTGCAGAAGTCGCCCCAGAGGTTGAGTTCTTCCTGGTCCACAAAAATACCGATCCCGATTATGAGCTGATGCCACCTAAGGGTCGCTCGGGGCGCCGCGAGGTCGCACGAATGTCATTCAGCATCGACGCTGTGGCCGAGTTTGAAGACTTTGTGGAAGACATGTACGACTTTGCTGATGAGCAGGCGCTGAGTGTCGATACCCTTATTCACGAAAACGGCGCTGCTCAGCTCGAGATTAATTTTAATCACGGCGATCCATTGGACATGGCCGATCAGGTATTTGTTTTCAAGCGGACCGTTCGTGAAACAGCGCAGCGTCACAATATGTACGCCACGTTCATGGCCAAGCCCATGCAGAAGGAGCCGGGCTCAGCGCTGCACATTCATCAAAGCATTTTGTCGCTAGCGACAGGCGATAATATTTTTAATGGTGCAAACGACCAGCCAACCCCCGAACTCATGCATTACATCGCAGGGTTGCAACGGTACACGCCCGACTTGATAAGCTTTTATGCGCCCAATGTGAACTCGTATCGTCGCTTAGCACCTGATATCTCAGCCCCCATTAATTTGAGTTGGGGTTACGACAACCGCACTACGGCATTTCGAGTGCCCGATAGTACGCCCATCAATCGGCGCGTGGAGAATCGCTTCCCCGGTGCTGATGCCAACCCCTATTTGGCAATCGCTGCATCGCTTGCCAGTGGCTTGCTGGGTCTTGAGCACAAATTACAGCCCACGGCGCCGCACCAAGGCACGGCAAATGATGACAGCGTGGAGGTGGCACGTTCACTGGAGGAGGCCGTTCGACGTTTGAATGCCAATACGGATCTTGCTCGCGTGATGGGAGACCTTTTCCTTCGGGCTTATGCCGCTGTAAAGCTGGATGAGTTTGAAGAGTTTAATCGGGTGATAAGTTCCTGGGAGCGCGAGCACCTGCTGCTCCAGGTTTAATCGAACGTCGTCGTTTATGTTGTCTGCAGTTCTACAAAATCGAGCGCTGTTCCAATGGGTCAAGTACGCGGTCTATTTGGCACTGCTAAGCAATGTCTATTTGTTCCTCATCGAAGAAATTGACTCGGCTGCAGCGCTGAATACGTCAGTCACTTCGTTGGTGAGTGTTTTCCAGATTTTCTCAACAACTATCGATACGGCGGCATGGTTGGTGTTGCTGCTCTTCTTTGAGCTCGAAACCTATTTGTTGTCCGATCGAACCCTGCGAGGCGCAACCGGCCGCGTAATTCGGGTGACACGCGCTGTTTGTCTAGCCACCATCTGCATTGCTTGTTGGGGGTACTCCGCGGAGTTCTATGGGTTGCTCGCAAGTGAACCCTTGGATCCTAAGCAGTGTGACATCGTAGATGACAGTTGGTCTTTGCTCAAAGATCTGGATAAATTTGAGCCTCTCACGATCAATGCTTGCGCCGAGGGTAATTGGGTGGTCTTGAGCAATTATGATCGTGTGCTCGCAACCCCAGAATTACTTCAGAGCGCGATTTGGCTCGCTGCTACGGACTTCATTAACGCTGCGGCATGGATCCTGGTGGTTTTAGTACTTGAGGTCGACGTTCGCGCCGTGCTGGCCTACCGGAGCGGCGACATATCGTATGGTGGAGCGATCTTCACATTCAAGTTGCTGCTGTATTTCATTTTATTCGCTGCCGCGGTGTACTGGGGATTCGAGGGCGACTTTCTCGACTTCTGGGACGCCATTCTCTGGTTATTCGCCTTCTTTGTTATCGAGCGAAACGTCGTTTCGTGGCGAGAGGAAACTGACTTAGTGGCGGATTAGTTGTCTGAGCTACTCATTCAAAATGGAAGTCATCATCACCTAGCTCCTCGCGTAAGCGCCGCCGCTCAAGCAAATCTTCGGCGCGCCGGCGCTTCTGTGCTAATCGAGCGGCATCGGTGAGTGTCGGTGTGCTCTTCTCTATCTCGTCGAGCGCTGCCTCGTCGAAGTCGCTGAGAATGGTTTCTGCAACATCATCCGTCAGTGGCATGTCGCTGCTGTCTTGGTCTCGGCTCTGCATGTTCACCCCTAGCTAGTTCCAAAGGTAAAAAACTCAACCGCTGGTTAGACTGTCCTCCATTTTATGCAAATCCACAAGTGCTTTTAGATGCTTTTTAAGCAGCAACGAGATCGACACTCTCGGAGGGTTAGATGCTCCCGCCCGTGCACACGTCCTTGTATAAATAAAAGTCCAATTCAGCGGACGGGAGCACGAGCTAGTGCTATGCAAATGTATTACGGCAAGCTTACAACCAGTAGTTATAGAGGAGACTGTGTTTGCCTTCTGCTGTTCTCAGGTGTGCGGACGCATCCGTATACACGTTCTAGCTGTCCAAAGCAGTAGCGATGTGTCCGGAGATGGTCTCGGGCGGTTCACTGTCAACGTCGACAGTGATAGCTGCGTAACGCTCGTACAGTGGGACGCGTTCGTTATAGACATCCTCGAGCGTATGACTTCCGGGCGAGGCGATGCCACGATCAGGTGCACGAGAAATTCGATACTCAACCGTTGCCAGCTGTGATCGCAGATAGACCACCAACGAAGCACTCGATAAACGATTCATTATCGCCTCGCTATAGACCACGGATCCGCCGGTTGAAATGACCGATGGTCCTGTGTCCATGTCTAGCAGCACTTGCTCCTCGATAACGCGCAGCGCTTCGTAGCCTTTAGCCGCAATGATCTCGGCGAGCGTGGCTTGCTCCTGCTCTTGAATCAATAAATCTGTGTCCACAAAGGCGAGCCCCAGGCGCTTTGCTAGCAAGACACCTACGGTACTTTTCCCGCTGCCTGGCATTCCGATTAAGCTCACTACTTGTATCGGGTGACGCGCCATATTGTTGTCCTTCATACTAAGTTTGCCGGCCATTCAAATAGGCCATTAGGAGAGGCCGGTGAGATTAATCTGGAATGCGCACCTGCTTTTTTGGGCGCACCGCTGTTTACGTAATACCTCTTACGCTTACACCTCAAAGGAGGCTCAGTTGTTACTAGAAACGCCACTGACGGCACTTCATCAAACGCTAGGAGCAAAGCTCGTTCACTTTGCTGGTTACAGCATGCCCATCAGTTATCCGGGCGGCATTATTGCAGAACATAATCACACACGCTCTCACGCCGGTCTTTTTGATGTCTCTCACATGGGGCAGGTAACCGTCATCGGTGATTCTGTTAGAGAGCGGCTTGAGCGTGTTATGCCGAATGACTTTATCAGCCTCGCGCCAATGTCGAGCGTATATGGACTCTTAATGAACGAGGTTGGCGGTGTCAGAGACGATCTCATAGCCACTAACCTTGGTGACGGCCGATTCAACTTGGTTTTAAACGCGAGTAATAAGCATGAGGACCTTGCCTATTTGAGAGCTGCGCTCCCCGATCTGACGTTTGAGCTCCATGAAGACCTAGCGCTGATGGCACTCCAAGGGCCAGAGTCGCGTGCCGTGATGGCGCGCCTGGGAAAAACAGCCAGTGGGCTTGGCTTCATGACGGCCGCTCAAGATCGAGTTGATGGGATAGATGTTTGGGTCACATGTTCGGGTTATACCGGCGAGGACGGTTTTGAGATTTCGGTATCCGCATCAGATGCGGACAGACTTGCTCGGTCTTTGCTAGCTGAGCCCGAGGTCGAAGCGATTGGATTAGGTGCAAGAGATTCTCTCAGGCTAGAGGCGGGCCTTTGTTTGCACGGACACGAGCTCTCTGCCGACATTACGCCAATCGAAGCGGGGCTGAATTGGGCGATCGCCAAAGAACGACGCGAGAGTGGCAGCCGCCCTGGTGGCTATCCGGGTGCAGACGTCATTCATCAGGAACTTTCAGAAGGTGCGACGAGAAAGCGAGTGGGTCTTCGCGTTGAGGGTCGGAGACCTGTTCGAGCGGGTGAAACTTTGCTCGATAATGCAGGTAACGAGGTTGGCGTGATTTGCTCAGATGCATTCGGGGCTTCAGTCGGTGGTCCCGTGGCGATGGCGTTTGTTCAACCCACCTGCTCCCAGGTAGGTTCGGATCTTCATGTGATGGTGCGTGGTAAGCGAATTGATTTGACGGTCGTTGAACTGCCGATGGTGCCTAATCGGTACTATAGAGGTTAAGTGAGCTACTGACTTGCTTGCGCTCTTTGGGAACTTGGTTTACGAGTCCAGTTAATGGGCCCAGTCGCGATCAGCTCTAAACTGAGTCGACAGATATTCCATTTGGTCGGCCAGCACCCGATCCTTCGCCAGAAAGTGCCATTCATAAGAATTGGGTTTAAAGGGAATGGCTAGAAGTGGCATGTTCGCTTCTTCCGGTGTCAGGCAATCTTTGAGCCAGTTACAGCGCTTGCAAGCAGCGACAACATTCTCCCATTTATCCGTCCCGCCTCTAGAAGTCGGCACCACATGATCCCGAGTTAGCTCACTTCTTGGAAACTGATCCCCGCAGTAAAGACATCGGTGATCATCACGCCTAAAAAGCGTTCTGTTACATAGCGGTGGCGTAAAGTGATCAAACACTCGGCCATTGAGCGCGACGATGGGTTGAAGGATAAGCTTGGATCGAAGACCGGTGAGCCGCTGTGTGCCACCAAACACTGGGGGGAGGGGATCCCCGATGCCGTAGATGACATCGCCTCGAGCGTAGGCAGAGATCGCATCCTGGAGGCGGAGCCAGCCTCTGGGTTGCCCTGCCACATCCAGTTTTAGGATTGCTTGCATGGCCATCGCTCTCACGTTTCCTTAACGCTACTGTCTTTACGTCGTAAATACAACGATGAGAGAAAATCGGGTCGATGTGCGGAATTTGGCTGTTTTGGCCGTCTGTTGTAATTGAAGACCAACCCAAATAATGTTGTACTCGCGGCGGCGTGTTGATTCATAACAACACGGTGTATTGAAACATTTATAAATAATAAAGGAGCGGTAATGAAGCGGATAATCTCAATGGCAACGGGTGGCAAAGCCATACCATTTACACTGAGCTTGTTGACGGCTAACCTTTTGGTTGCCAACACAGCCTTGGCTCAAGAAGACAAAAGAAACCTCGAAGAAGTTATTATTACGGGCTCATATATTAAGGGCTCTGGTACTGACGAAGCGACACCTGTTGATGTTCTTGATAGCGATTACATTCAGAAGCAGGGCGCGCTAACTATTGGTGAATTGACCCAGAAGCTAGCGGTCAGTACCGGTACTGAAAACAACCCGGACTCGTTCACCGCAGGTTCAACCCAGGGAACATCGAACGTTAACCTGCGAGGCCTTGGTCTTACTTCTACGCTCGTTCTCGTCAATGGCAAGCGTCAAACCATTGCAGCGGCGATAGCGAACGATGGCTCGGTATTCGTAGATACTGCGACGATTCCCATGGCAGCCCTTGAGCGTGTGGAGATCTTAAAGGAAGGTGCGACAGCTACCTATGGCTCCGACGCAGTAGCGGGAGTTGTAAACTTCATTCTGCGCGACGATTTCGAGGGCCTTGAGGTATCAGTGGGTCATCAAAAGGCGGAGTCTAGCGACCAAACAACAGACGATGTCAGCGTTCTCGCTGGGTTTGGTATTGGTGACAAAACGAACGTGATCTTGTCTGGAAGTTTCATGCAGCAGGATCCAATGAGTTCCGCAGAGCGGCCTTATACAACCATCAATGCTGCTAGCACTTTGGGACGTAGTTTCCTGAATCTCGGCGGCCTTGCCCCTGGGCTTCCCGTTTTCATTCAAGGCACAGGTATCTATGAAGGCACTTACGGTCCCGGTGAAACGATCCCTGATGCGAACTGTGAGGCAAACGGTGGTGTCTTGTCGGGCGGCTTTGTTCCATCGCTGGGTGGTCAGAAGTGTGGGTTCCTCTACGGACCAAGATTCAACTTGGTTAATGAGGAGGAGCGCACCAATATCTATGGAGCGGTTACTCACGAGATGGACAACGGTGTCACCATTCGCGGTGAGCTAGGTTTTGCCAAGAACGAGGTTCTGGATAACCCACAGTCTCCTTCTTATCCGAACCTTTCCTTCCCAACCATTCTCCCAGGGCAGGCTGGTAGCCCGTTCAACGGTTTTGTTCGTTGGTATGGTCGCCCACTGGGCTCAGAAGCTCCTTCGCCTCTCGCGCCGCGTAACTCTGAGACGTTGAGGGCCTCGCTCGATTTGTCTGGGTCACTGGACGATGGTGAGTGGGACTGGAATGCCTCGGTAACCTACTCTGAGAACGATCGAGAAGGCTGGCAGCCGGATACTATTAACTCGCGTTTAAACGCTGCTTTGGCTGGTGCTGGTGGTGAGAGTGGTACTGAAACGTTCAATATTTTTGATCCAAGCCAGAACTCTCAGAGTTTGATCGATTATATTAGTTCAGAAACATACACCAATATGGTTACGGACCTTACAGTTGCAGACTTGGTGGTCTCCGGTCCCTTGGAAATTGCATCTGGTCGCACAATCAACGTCGCTTATGGTGCTCAGTTCCGTAACGAGGGCTTCTCTATTTCCCGTAACGACATTTCAACCCAGCAGCGCGATCCTCTGACGGGTGAACTGCAAGATATTGATTTGATTTTCCTGGGTGGCGGTACAGAGCCCTCGGCGACACGTGATTCGTTCGCAGCCTTTGCCGAAGCATCTATTCCGTTGACGGATGACTTTGAAATCAACGTCGCGGCACGATACGAGGCTCTGGAATCAGATAGCAGTCTTGATCCAAAAATGGCGGTACGCTGGCAGTTGTCAGATACTGTTGTGGTTCGCGGCTCAATGTCCACGGCATTCCGCGAAGCATCTTTGATTCAGCAATTTAACCGTCAAACGTCACTACAGGGTCTGTCGGACCCACTCTCGACCGGTACTTTGTTTATTCGCGTATTGACCGAGGGTGACGTTGATCTGAAGCCGGAGACTTCTACTAATACCAATCTTGGTGTTGTGTGGACGCCTAGCGACAACTTCAACATGCGCTTAGATTGGTGGCAGTTTGATTACGAAGACGTGATCACGATTGAGAACGCACAAGGTAAGTTGAATGCGGATCCAAATGGTCCTGACATTCGCCGAAATGACTCGGGTCAGTTGCAAGGTGTGTCCACGAACTTCATTAACGCCGCGACCGTGGAGACAGATGGTGTGGATGTTGCTGCTGATTGGACCATTCCTGCGGGTGACAGAGGCGACTTCGGTATTCAGTTGGCATACAGCCACTTCCTGAGCTACGAGATTCCGGATGGTAACGGCGGAATGACAGACGTTGTGGGTTCATTCAACCACGACAACTTTGTCCGCTCGATGCCACAGAAAAAGTGGAATCTGACTGCTGATTGGGAGCGAGGCAACCACAGTGCTGCAATGGTTGTGTACTATGTTGACTCTTATAAGACTGGGCGTGGTGTTCCTGCCTCAGCACAGGCACTTGGGTTCAACAGTGGCATTAGTAACTGGCGAACGATTGACCTCAGCTACAACTACAACTTCAATCTCGGTGACACCCAAGCGGTGTTCACACTGGGTGGCAAGAACGTGTTTGATAAAGAGGCGCCTCGTGTTTATGACGCAGCTAACTTCAGCTACGATCCCAAACACCACGATCCGCGTGGTCGTATGTTGTTCGCGCGCGTGAAGTTCGCTCTGTAAGCGACCCGAGTATGATAAAAGCCGCCTTTGGGCGGCTTTTTTTGTCTTCAGGAAACGGTATGCCAGCTAACTTTGGTTCTGATAATTCGTCGGGTGTGCACCCTTCGATCATTGAAGCGCTCGCGAGAGCCTCGGTGGGTTCTGCGCCTGCTTACGGTGCTGATGCACTAACCAAAAAAGTGGAATCGCGATTGGCGTCTTTGTTTGAGTGTGAGGTGACGGCTCTACTGGTGAGCACGGGCACAGCTGCCAATTGTATTGGCCTTGCAACGTTGACATCGCCGTTCTCTGGCATCTATGCGCATGCTGAGGCACATATTACGAATGATGAGTCGACAGCGCCCGAGCTTTATACCTCCGGCGCTCGCCAGTTCATAGTCGGTGGCGATGATGCAAAACCTGATCTTGAGGAATTGGCGCAAAAGATTGATGTGTCAGGTGCAAGGGGAGTGCACTCTGTCCAACCTGCGGTGATTTCCATCTCTAACTTGACGGAGTTGGGTGCTCGATTTTCTCCCGATGAAATTGCCGCTTACTCTGAACTCGCAAAGAATCACGGTATGAAGCTATTCATGGATGGCGCCCGATTTGCTAACGCGGTCGCTGGTGGGAGCGAGAGCCCTGCCGATCTCACCTGGCGATGCGGTGTCGATGCGCTCAGTTTCGGTGCAACAAAGAACGGCGCGATGGCGGCGGAGGCACTGGTATTTTTCAATCCCGATGAAGCGATTTTGGCCGAATTCCACCGAAAGCGCGGTGGCCACCTTTGGTCGAAGTATCGATATCTCGCAGCCCAGTTTGACGCCTATCTTGAAGGTGATCTGTGGCTTGAGCTAGCTACAGCCTCAAACACCATTATGGCTAGACTTCGGGACGGTATCTCTTCGTCAAAGAATGCTTCGATTCTGGCTGGTGGCGGCAATGAGTTATTTATCTCGATGGAGGAGGATGTTGTGGAGAAACTCCTGCAACGCGGACACATGTTTTACGCCTGGCCATCCTTACCCATGGCGTACCGCTTAGTAACTTCGTTTACCACGACGACTGCGGAAATCGACGAATTTATCGACGACCTGAATTCGTAAAGGCGGAGGCTGGTTAGCGCTCTATTGCCTTTACATTTGTCTTCACATTGCGCGCCATGAAGCGCTAACCAGTTTCGTATGGTCATCGAGTAGTCGCGCTTCAAAAAGCGAATCTCGCTTGACTGGACCAACCCCGGAGGGAGTCCCGGTCATCACAATATCGCCATCTTCAAGCGGTATGAAAGAGCGGAGCTCTTCCAAGATTATGTGTGGCTGATAGAGCATTTGTCTTGGGCCACCCTGCTGGCGAGGTTCACCATCAACGCAGAGCTCTAATTTGAGATCAGTCAGGGAAGCCGGTGCATCGACAAAGTGGCTGAATACTGCCGAGCCCTCAAAGGCTTTAGAACGCTCCCAGGGGAGGCGGGCATCCTTAAGCTTTTTTTGCGTAGCTCTCTTGGTGAGATCGAGTCCAATACCTACCCCCGCCACAGCACCGCCTTGAATGAGCAAACAAATTTCCGTCTCGAAATGAATTTGTTCCCCACGATGCGAGACCAGTTGATCGCTGATACAGGCGTTGGGCTTCATGAATACGGTCATTTGGTCAGACGGTACACTGTCCATTTCTTCGATGTGTGCCGCGTAGTTCTTACCAATACAAATGATTTTATTGGGGATGATCTCGGTCTTCTGAAACGTCACGCTACGCATGGTGGCCCTAACTCCTTTTCCCCAATGGCTCGTCCGTGCCCAATAGTACTTTGAGTCTCGCTCGAAGTACCAAACGAAGTAGAGAAATCTTTCTCTAGGAGTCGCCATCGACGACGCGAGGCAGTAACCTACGGCGACTCTAACAATAGAGGGTAAAAACCCATGCGCGTTATATTCTTTCTGTTGAGCTTTGTATTTGCTGGCCAAGCATTGGCGCAAGACAAGCCCAATATGCTGATCATCTGGGGCGATGACATTGGCTTTTGGAATCTCTCTACCAACAACATGGGGATGATGGGCTACGACACGCCAAATATTGATCGCATTGCCGAAGAGGGTGCCAAGTTCACCGACTACTATGGTCAGCAAAGTTGTACCGCTGGACGCTCAGCATTCATCCTAGGTCAATCACCCATTCGCACAGGACTAACGAAAGTTGGCTCGCCCGGTGCTGACCTCGGTATTAGGCCCGAGGACGTCACACTGGCCTCGCTCCTAAAGGACGAGGGCTATGTCACTGCGCAATTTGGTAAGAACCACCTGGGCGATAAGGATGAGTTTCTTCCTACAAACCACGGATTCGACGAGTTTTTCGGCAATCTGTACCACCTGAATGCAGAGGAAGAGCCAGAGGATCCTGACTACCCTCACGACAATGAATTACTCGTTAAGCTCTTTTCACCGCGTGGTGTGATCCACAGTTTTGCTGACGGCGACATCGTTGATACTGGCGCTTTGACCCGCGAGCGCATGAAGACTGTGGACCGAGAGTTCAAGCTTTCGGCTCTTGACTTCATGACGCGTGCAGTCGATCAGGGCAAGCCCTTCTTTCTTTGGTACAACACAACCCGCATGCACTTTTTTACCCACACGGCCGACGATGAGCGTGGGCTGTCGGGCCAGGGCTTCTATAACGACGCCATGGTGGGTCACGACATGATGGTTGGCGAATTACTCGACCATCTCGATAAGCTGGGCGTCGCCGATAACACCATCGTCATGTACTCGACCGATAACGGTCCGCACTACAACACCTGGCCGGATGCGGCAATTACACCATTCCGAAGTGAGAAGAATACGAACTGGGAGGGCGGTTTTCGCGTTCCAGCGATGGTCCGCTGGCCCGGCCGGATTAAGGAAGGACAGGTCATTAACGAGATTATGTCCCACGAGGATTGGGTGCCAACCTTGATGGCTGCTGCTGGACGTCCCAATGTCGTCGCCGAGCTCAAAGCGGGCGTGACGGTTGATGGCAAGCCTTATAAGAATCACCTCGATGGTTACAACTTCCTACCGTTACTGGAGGGTGAAACGGATCTTGGTCCACGAAACTCGTTCTTTTACTGGAGCGACGACGGTGTCTTAACTGCGATTCGAACAGGAGACTGGAAGGTTGTTTTTGCTGAACAGCGTGCTCAGGGCTTTGCGGTATGGCGAGAGCAGTTTGATGAGCTCCGTATTCCGAAAGTCTTTCATTTACGACGTGATCCTTTCGAGCGAGCTGACGTACACGCCGATAACTACGAAGATTGGTGGGTACGCAAAGTACCTCCGCGTATCGCTGTTGCACGCATTGAGCTTCAAAAGTTTTTGACCACACTTGCCCAATTTCCACCGCGTCAGCGCCCGGCAACGTTTGGCGTTGATCAGATGATGGAGCCGCTCTATAACCAACAGAAATCGCAGGGTCAGTAAAACGAGAATCTACGGCGTTCCATCATGCCTGAAGTAAAAAAAAGCCCCAGTCATATCTACTGGGGCTTTTTTGCGTCTGTAGGTCTGGACTTTAGGGGCTGATGGTTTCTGCGGCTGAGCCGTACACAACGCCACCATCAACGGCAATCGTCTCGCCGACGACGTAGTCTCCACTGCGGGCAGCCAGATAGATGGCTACTGCGGCCATGTCCTCATCTCGGCCGATACGACCTGATGGAACACCGTTACCGACGGCATCGCCAAAGTCGCGCGCTGCTTTATTCATTTCAGATGCGAAGGCGCCGGGTGCAATACCGGTGACGTTGATGCTGTCCTTGATGAGACGAGTTGCCATGCGCTTTGTAAGCTGAATCACCGCCGCTTTCGACGCCTGATAGCTGTAGGTTTCCCAGGGATTAATCCGAATGCCGTCGATAGACGCGATATTGATGACCTTGCCTGGCTGCTCTCTTGATGCCGCCGCTTTGAGTGGCCCATGGAGTGCCTGCGTAAGGAAGAACAGTGACTTTACGTTCAGATCCATCACCTTATCCCAACCACTCTCGGGGAAGGTTTCGAAGGGCTCGCCCCATGCGGCGCCGGCATTGTTAACAAGAATATCGAGCGATTTTTCGTGCTGGAAGTACGCGTCGGCCAGCATCTGGCAACCTGCTACAGTGCTCACGTCCTGAGGTAGAGAGATGCAGTTTGGACCAAGCTCCTCGGCTACGGCATCACAGACATCGGCTTTTCGCGATGAAATGTAGACCTTTGCGCCTTGGGCAATAAAACCAGTGGCGATCATTTTACCAATGCCGCGCGATCCCCCGGTGACGAGTGCCGTTCTTCCCTTGAGCGAAAAAAGTGTTGATGTATCCATGTACTGAAACTCCCAGATTAATTATTTAAAGATGGTTTTTTGATCTATCGGTAATCTAACCATGTATCGATGACTCCGGCATCTATTGCACTCGGCTAGACTTTCGGTACTCAACATTTAAATGGGTGATAAGCATCAAACCAGTGGTGGCTAGACTCAGTGAGCTCAAAAGCCATAGCACGGCACTTTGACCCAGGTAAGGTAACACCCAGCCGAGCAGCCATGGGCCCAATGTTGCACCGGTGATCGCACTCAGCAGAATTTTAGCGCCGGTGGTTGTACCGCCGCCGCCCTTGGTGAGCATCCATGCGTAAGCATTGGGAAATATCAAACCCATAAAGGCTCCAGTGAAACTGGTATCTGCTAGCGGAACAGTGCCGGCCAATACAAGGATTAGCGAACAGAAGATACCAACCAGTCCGAATACTGCGAAACCTAATGTCGAAATCCAGACTGCGAGTGCAGCGGCGGTGAGCCTAACGATGACAAACCAGAAAAAGAAATGCGCCATATAGGCAGCGGCCGCTTTACCGTTACCTGCTGGATCGCTGAGAAGTGATGGCATCCAATAGGTGAGGCCGGCCTCGATGAAGAGAATGGCAAAGGCGGTAAGCAGTAACGGCAGGATCGGCGCTACTTGCTCGTTCTCAGATGTAATAGCTGAGCGTGTGGGTATTCGATCATCAATATTCCAGGCGCCGAGGCAGACAACCATTGACGCAAGAGCAATAGCGACAAAAAGCTCGCTACCCGTCAGAAGCCCCTGGCTAAGGAGCCATGGCGCAGCGACGGCGCCAAGGCCATAGGTAGCATTCAATACATTGAGTAGCCCAGCATTCTTCTGTGAAAAATGGGTCACGAACAGTGTGTTAAATGACATCGAGAGACCACCAAACCCAAGGCCAAGCAGCGGCGCCGCGATGAGTTTTAGAAGCCAGTAATCGCCTGTCACGACAAGGAAAGAACCGAGACACAGTGACAGGCTGGCGAGCGCTATGCGTTTGTTATTTCGCTGCTCCATCCATCCAATCAGCGCTGATCCGGTTACGATAGCAGAGCCAAGACCATGGAGCGCAAAAAATAGTCCCAAGTCCTCAGGTGATATAGCGAGCTTCGTGCCCAGTTCAGCAACGAATAGACCCAGCAGGCCCTGCTCCAGACCAATGAGAACAAAGGCGATGAAGCCAAATGTTAGGATGCGCTGTGTTGGGGCGGTCAACATCGACAAAGAATCGTCATAACCTTCATGAAGGGCGAGTACCCTAAAAGAATTTGGCCCAGAAGGATAGTTAGTAGGGTTGGCGGTAGGGCCAGGCAAGGGGCACCTAGAACAGAAAAGTATCTGTAAAGAAGATGGAAAGGTGGCCGAAAGCGAGTAGAGGCAGTTGGCGACAAAGCGAAGCAAGATAAGTATTTTGTCTGGGAAGACTCTCCTCGAAGCTGCTGAACACGCCAGTTAAGTTGGGCACTGGCTTGGGTAGGGTTGGCCTCAGGCAAACTACGGGGTAAGACTGAAACATTAGGATCATTAGTGGTCACGAAGTTAGGGCAGGTCGGGCGTAAGTAGGTGGTAAAACCGTTTAATATATTGTTTATCTGCACACACAATCGGTGCAGAAGCGTGCTTGCCGAGGTAATCGCGAACACGCAGTTTGAGGGCGTGTTCCGCGCGTTCAGTGCGGGGAGCCAACCCGCAGGAGAGATTCATCCTTTTACACTTAAGTTCCTCGCTGCTCGTGGCCTCCCTACCGAGTCCTTAAGCAGCCAGTCGTGGGACGATTTTGCTGATCAAGAGTTTGACTTGGTGGTCACTGTCTGCAGCAGCGCCGCGAACGAGGCTTGCCCGCTCTGGATTAGTGATGCATCTCGTGCACATTGGGATATGCCCGACCCATCTCGCGTAACGGGCGATGAAGCTGCAATAGAAACTGCCTTTTACGCCGTCATGGACGACCTCGAATCGAAGCTGGCAGCCTTACAACGAGAGCTACTTAAAGATATCCGGGTTTGAGACCGAGGAAGTAACATCGCCAACGAGCGGACTATTGGCTGCGCTCTCAAAACAGCGGTCGATCATGGCATAACGCTCACGAATGCCGTCTTTGAACGATGGGTGCGTGATAATATAGGTATCTTTCGCCTGCAATGACTCGATGACGCGTGCCGCAAGTAGATCGGGATCAATCCCGTTTTTAACTTCATTGGATAACCCGGTTGCCATTGTCTCCGGATCAAGGTCGTCGTCTGAAAGAATAAGCTCTCGATGGCTGTCATCGTAATCGGAGGGTCTGACGCGATCAGAGAGATAGATTCTTGTCCGCACAAAGCCGGGACAAAGCGCTGCCACATGAATACCAAACGGGGCGAGTTCCGTTGACCAGCCTTCGGATAAACCAGCGACAGCCAGTTTGGTGGCGTTGTAGGCGCCACCGTAGGGGAAGCCATTCATACCTGCCATAGACGCGACATTGACTATCCAACCACCGCCCGCGGCTTTGATGTGAGGCACAACAGATTTCATTCCGAAGACCACCCCCATCAGATTGACGTCGATCGTCCAGCGCCAGTCTTCCGCTGAGTGGTCCTCGATCGGACCGCTGGAACCGCCCCCGCCAACACCTGCATTGTTCATCAGTGCATGAATCGCGCCAAATCGTCCAAGCGCAGCGTCTGTAACCCTTTCCCAATCAGCTTCACTTCGGGCATCCGCTGTTAGTGCCAAAACGGGAATGCCCTTCCCGCTCAGAGTCGCTTCAGCGGTGGCCAAGGTATCTGGGGAGATATCAGCGATGACCACGTTCATGCCTTGTTGCCCCACAGCCTGTGCGACTGCGAGGCCGATGCCCTCAGCGCCTCCTGAGACGATCACTGTTTTTCCTTTAAATAAGTCCACTCCGACCTCCAGATATACTTTTATTATTGGGTCCCACTCATCATACGGAGCGACACCCCGTGACGCCACAGAGGACAGCAACTTGAGTTCGATTATTCGAGGTTGAAAAGCACGGTATTACCACCGAAGGCGGTCACATTATCGGTTACCGTGTGCTCGACGACTAACTGTCTCAGGTAGTTCGGACCACCGGCCTTAGGTCCTGTTCCAGAGAGGCCGTGCCCCCCAAAGGGATTATTCCCAACCACAGCACCTACAGTGTCTCGGTTGATGTACAAGTTGCCGACTAAGTGCTCTCTCGATAGTCGCTCGTGTACACCTTTCAGTCGACTGTGTATACCCATTGTAAGTGCGAACTTGGAGGTGCGTATGTCCTTAATGACCGTATCCAGCTCCTCCGAGTGATATCTTACTATGTGCAGAATTGGTCCGAAGACCTCCTCTTGTAAGGCTGACAAGCTCGAAATCTCCCACGCTTGGGGTTCTACGAAGTAACCATTGAGCTTGGGGTCGGCCGACGGACTTTTTGCGATAAAGGTGGCGGTTTCCTTTAAATGCGTTAGGTGTGCCGAAATGCGATCGTGGGCAGCTTGATCAATAACCGGACCTACATCGGTCGATAGTTTGTGAGGGTCACCTACCTTCAGCTCTTTCATTGCTCCTGCGAGTAGCTCGATGACCCCATTAGCCACGTCGCTCTGCACAAAAAGCACGCGAAGCGCTGAGCATCGTTGACCTGCGGATCTGAAGGCAGAGGTAATAACGTCATCGACAACTTGCTCATGTAAAGCTGTCGAGTCGACTACCATACAATTGATTCCGCCCGTTTCAGCGATGAAGGGAATGATAGGACCGTCGCGGAGGGCGAGCTGCCGGTTAATGACCCGGGCGGTGGGGTGACTCCCTGTAAATGAGACGCCGGCAATGCGCTCATCGGGCAGTAGCCAGTCCCCAAGAGTGGGGCCATCGCCATTGACGAGATTTATGACGCCCTCAGGAACGCCAGCCTCTTTGAGCACACCACAGGCAAATCGCGCGACGAGAGGAGTTTGCTCAGCAGGCTTCGCTATTACCGTGTTGCCCACAGCGAGATTTGCCACAATTTGTCCGGTGAAAATGGCCAGTGGGAAGTTCCAGGGACTAATACAGAGCCATGGACCGCGGGGCGCATAAGAAAGTCGATTGGTCTCACCTGTGACACCTGGGAGCTCGAGCTCAGAGTGCATGAGAGACCTTGCTTGGGCAGCATAGTAGCGACAGAAATCGACTGCCTCTCGAACTTCGTCGAGCCCGTCGTTGAGGGTGCGCCCCGCCTCTTTGGCGATCAGGGACGTAAACTCAGCGGTCCGGGCTTCGAAGAGTTCGGCAGCCCTATCAAGGATGGCAGCACGCTCGGTTACAGATCTTGAAGACCAATCGGTTAGCGAGTCCCGCGCGCGTTCGATGGCAGTAATGACATCTGCTTGAGTCGCCTCCAAGTACGGTCCGACAACGCTCGAATCTGCCGGAGATGTTGACGAACGAAGGTCTCCGGTTGAGTTCTCAGTAATATCTGTCTCGCATCCTGGTAGCTGGCTGCTATCAGAGCTCAGCTCGGCCATCTGAAAGTTGGCTGTCTCGAACTTTATACCCGTTGATCGCTCATCGAGATCAAACCCTGCTGACGACAACCAGGGAATATTGCTGCCTTGGAAAATATCCCGGGGCAGGGGTATGTGTGAAAAGCTAGAAGTAGCGTCGCTAGTTAGCGTGTTTAGTGGGTCTGATACTAATTCACTGACGGGGAGGTCAGCGTCGAGAAACCGATTTACGAAGGAGCTGTTGGCTCCGTTTTCGAGAAGCCTTCTGACGAGATAGGGGAGCAGGTCTTCATGCTGCCCTACAGGCGCATAGGTTCTGATTCTAACCCTGGGATCTCGCTCCTCAAGGAGCGCGTATAGCAAATCACCCATGCCGTGAAGTTTTTGGAATTCAAAGGATCGGTCACACGTGCTGGTGGCTTCACAGATTTGAGCAATTGTCAGGGCGTTATGCGTAGCAAACTGACAGTAGATGTCTGGGCAGGCTATTAGGGTGCGCATGCACGCTTCATAGGACACATCGGTATGAGACTTGCGGGTGAACACCGGGTAGTCAGTTAGGCCTCGCTGCTGGGCTATCTTGATTTCGGCGTCCCAGTAAGCGCCTTTCACCAAGCGCACCATAATTCCCGTCAGTCGGGATTGCGCGAGCGCGATTAACCATTCAGCCACTTTAAGTGCACGTTTTTGATACGCCTGCAGGACAAATCCTAGCCCTTGCCAGTCTTCAAGCTCAGGCTGCTCGCATAGCCACTCGAATATGTCCATCGTAAGTTCGAGTCGAGCGCATTCCTCAGCATCTAAGCTAATACCAATATTGAAATGGCGCGCCGTCAAGGCCAAGGCTAAGACCTTCTCCTTGATCGCTGGAAGACAGGTCTTGCGATGGCTCTCCCAAAACCGCGGATGAAGCGCCGATAGTTTTACTGAGATATTGTGTCCATCGAACAGGTGTGAGGCAGTACCGGCATCTCCCACCATTTTTATCGCTGCGAGATAATTGTCGAAGTAGCGATCAGCATCTTTCTGCGTTCGCGCGCCTTCGCCCAGCATATCGAAGCTACAAAGGGTCCCGTTTCTTCCCGCGCGCTTTAGAGCAGAGCCTATGTCGCGGCCGAGAACAAATTGTCTACCAAGAATCTTCATCGCTTGGAGTGTTGCCAGCCTAACCGCGGGTTCACCAATACGATGCGTTAAATTTGCTAGCCAATTCGCCGTTGCCTGCTGGAGGAGATCACCCGGTCCAACAATCTTACCAGCGAGCATGAGACCCCAAATGGATGCGTTTACTAGATTGGAATGAGATGCGTTCTGGTGCGCGCCCCAGTTCCCCTCTCGGATTTTTTCCGAGATTAGTGCGTCCAATGTTGGCTCGTCAGGCACCCTCAGAAGCGCCTCAGCCAGGCACATCAGTGCAATTCCCTCAGTGTTTGAAAGACCAAATTCGCGCAAAAAGGCATCCAGTGTGCCGGATTCGCTGGCACGTGCTCTGCTCAACTCAACTAGCTGGGAAGCATTTGCAGAGATCGAGGTTCGGTTAGCGTCAAATGACCCGATGCTGGCACCTAGCGACCGCAGCGCATCGCATTCGCGGGCATAGTGCATAGAGCGGATTGAGTCTCGACTGAGTTTGGCCATCCATTTTCCTCGATAATGTCATGGCGCCTGTATTCTGCTTAAATATAGGGGCTCGATACATACAACCAATAACACTAAGTAGGTAAGGAGCCGGTATGTCACTCGCACTGGAATTTCAGGAAAACGTTGCCGTTCTCACCCACGATGATGGCAAGCGAAATGTGTTCTCGCCCGACGCGATTCGGGATTTTAACGAGGCGCTCGATGAGGTTGAGGCCAAGTCAGCGTCGCTGATGTGGTTAGGTCGGGACGGGTGCTTCTCAGCGGGCTTTGATTTGAAGGTCATCTCGAGCGGCGATGCAGACGCTGCGGCAGCCATGGTCAAAGCCGGTGGTGAATTGGCATTTCGGATTTTTACTTTCCCCCATCCCGTCGTTTGTGCGGTAACAGGCCACTGTTTGGCGCTCGGTTCTGTGATGTTAGTGTGCGCCGATAAGCGCATTGGCATCGAGGGTGATTACAAGTATGGCTTGAACGAGACGGCCATTGATATGGATTTACCGGCTTTTGGCTACGAGCCAGCAGTTTATCGACTTGCGGAGGCGCATCGGTTTGAGTCCATTGTGGCGGCTCAGATCCACTCTCCAGAATCGGCAATGGCGGCCGGCTTTTTGGACGAAGTCGTGTCCTCAGCTGCACTTGTCGACCGAGCAACGGAGCATGCGTCTCGTTTAGGCGCATTACCCCAGCGTGCATTTGCCGCTAATAAGTTACTGAGTCGATCGATTCCAATCGAGCGAATTCGAGCAGCAATGCTGTAAACTGGGCCGTGTAAGCCATAAGAGTGAATACAATGCTTGCGAAGTTATTAGAGTGGTTCTTGGGGGCGTTACCCTTTTTCTTTGGATTGGCTTTTTTGGCTCCACTCTCCGTTCAGATTATGGCACAGTTCGGGGTCACCGCTGTTGGTGGTAT
>Ga0163109_10000905_pt1 | contig 23309 bp, 19 predicted proteins | sample CRUFie1St13metaG_FD_108704 | JGI IMG/M metagenome (GOLD analysis project Ga0163109, IMG submission 108704) | Marine microbial communities from the Costa Rica Dome - CRUD Field 142mm St13 metaG | ecosystem: Environmental > Aquatic > Marine > Oceanic > Photic zone | place: Costa Rica: the Eastern... | reverse complement strand
TTATTATGCCATATACTATGAAACTAATTGAATACATAAAAAACAAGCATTCACATGTGCAAGTAATTGCAGGTGGCGGTGTAAGTACAAAACAAGATGCTCAAGCATATATCAATGCAGGAGCAGACCACATAAGTCTAGGAAGTGTATGCTTTACACCCTGGAAAATTAAAGGCATAATTAATGAATGATTTAATATTTACATCAGCAGGTGACTTTTTGAAGAACCAGCAAAAACGTATAGGGTTTGCTTGCAAATATCTGCATCCTGATCAAACACAAAAGAAAAAATTACTAGAAGAAATACAACGTCCGCTAAATACACGTAGCACAACTGTCGCATGGTTGAATAGACAAACACGTGACGTAGCTGAAGAACGCTTGTGGGACATAATGGTTCACAACATTGCGTCATACAAAAGGTTAATTGAGTATGTGGGAAGCCTTCCTCCAGAACTTCGTATGGTCAGACTGGGTAGCGATGTGCTTCCTGTTTATACCGAGCCTACTTGGTCTTATTATTGGCGTAAGCAAGATGTTCGTGACTACTGCGAGAAACACTTCAAGCCAGTCGGTGAAACAGCAAGAGCCCTCGATGTCAGATTATCGATGCACCCAGGCCAATTTACTGTACTTGCAAGCGACAACCCGGACATTGTTGAAAGATCTATAGAGGAGTTTGAATATCATGTTGATTGCATCAGATGGATGGGCTATGGCAAATCGTTCCAGGACTTTAAATGTAACGTCCACATATCCGGCAGGCAAGGTCCAGCCGGTATCAAAGCAGTCCTCCCAAGATTATCTGCGGAGGCGAGAAACACAATTACAATCGAAAATGACGAGAACAAATGGGGGATCGAAGCATCGCTCGAACTATGCGAAGATGTCGCACTTGTACTTGACATACACCATCACTGGGTCAATTCAGGAGAATATATATCTCCCTCCGACGATAGATTTGCTCGCATAATAGATTCGTGGCGTGGTGTACGTCCTGTGATTCATTACAGCGTATCACGCGAAGATATTCTTGTAGAACATCCTATTGACAGCAAACCTGATATGGATATTTTATTATCAGGCGAATACAAAAAAGCTAAACTTAGAGCTCATTCAGATTACATGTGGAATAATGCTGTAAATGACTGGGCACTTAGTTTTTTGGCACATGCAGATATTATGGTAGAAAGCAAAGCAAAAAATCTAGCATCTGTTGCACTGCATAAATACTATACGGAGAACAATAATGAGTTATCTAAACAAAATGTACGGCAGAAAGCCGATTCAAACCGACCAACCTTCGCTCCCCTCTGGTAAAAATCCAAATAGAGTCACAGGAGGATTAAAAGGGCAAGGAGTTGATCATATTGTTATGGTTAGTGAGGACGGTGCAGAACAACAAGTACCTAGTTTTAGGTATGTGCAAAGTTTAGAGGATCAAATACGTAAACAACGAGCGGCTATAAGCGTTCTTGAAAGAACTGTCTCCAGACAAAGTAAAACACTTGAAAGTTTAAATACTTTCGTAAGGAGTAAGTAATGTATATTGATAGTGGAAAAGACTTAAAAGTTGACAAAATTACTAGTCCTAGACCAGATAAAATAGGATCAGGTGGTAATAGTCGAACACAACTAAATGTAAAACAATCTAATTTAGTTAAAAAACAAGTAAAAGGAATGAAAACTACCGGTTCCTTTACATCAAAAGGGGAGAAGTACGCATGATTAAAAAGTGGTTAGATTCAAGAATGAAGGAACGCACATCTTGGGATGGTGCGGCGCTTGTAATACTAGGCTTAATGGTTTTGTTTCTTGCTCCGTTAGCTAAAATTGCGGCAGGCATTGCTATTGCATACGGTGCATGGACAATCTGGAAAAGCGAATGAAACTTCAATTGACTGATAATGCAAAGGCTTATCTTGCAAAAGTAGGTAAGCCTAATGTATCTCTAACAGTCAAAGGTGGAGGATGTTCTGGTTTTCAATACGAATGGGGTGTAACTGACAAAGAAGCAACAATAGGAAATCTATGGTTAGATCCTATGGCAGAAATGTTTGTATTTGGTTGCACTGTTGACTATGTAGAAGAGCTAGGCGGATCTTATCTAAAAGTAGTAAATCCTAATGCTACAGCCAGTTGCGGTTGTGGTGAATCATTTGCTGTTTAAAGTTTACTAATAGGGATATCAGAACTTGCAGGCAAATCCCACATTTGCTTCTTTTCTATGCCTTTTTTCTGTGCAAAAACTTTTGCATTACAATTTTTACAAACATGAAAATAATTATTACTTAGACGCTTAGGATCCATACTGCTTCTAAGCCGTTTAAATTCCTCATCACAACTATCACACTTAAATAAAGCAATAGTTTGGCTTCTCATATATGTATGTTCAGCACCTAACTTGCTTTTACGTGTATGTTTAGTTTTAATACTATATTCTTTAATGAACATATAGTATTTACATTAAGATTATAAAAACAAACGATAAATATGTTTAAGCAGTTTAACCTGGAGTAAATATAATGGCAAAACAAGATGTAAACATTGGTGTTGAGGGTAATGACGGCACCGGCGATAGTATACGTGAATCCTTTCGTAAAGTAAATGAAAACTTCCAAGAATTATATGCAGTATTTGGACAAGGTGGACAAATTGGATTTACTACACTAGGAGATACTCCAAATTCCATAGAAGGCGGAAAAATTATTACAACCAATGCATCTGGTACAGCCATTATTTACAGTGAAATTGGTAGTGATTCAGATTTAAATCCTATTAATAATGATAGTGTATCAGTTGATACAGCATCAGTACCTGGTAAAATTATCCTATCAACAACATTTAGTGCTATTGTAGATGATAATACTGCTCCAACATTAGGATCACATCTTAACGCCGCAAATTTTGGTATTGCCGGCGTAGCAATTACTGAATCTGCCGCAGTTGCCTTAAACTCCCAACCTGGCAGAACAACAAGTTACACGATTGATGATCTTGTTATCACAAGAGGGTACGCAGATAGAAGATATATCACAAGTGGCCTGCCTATTAGAATTGCACCAGAACCAGCTGATACCTCAGGATTTATTAAAACTATAACATCTTATGTAGATGGTAACCTATTCATTGCAGGGCACGGATATGATAGTGGTGCTAATGGTACAGCATTTATTTTCACAGCGGAAGATACAGATCCAAATAATCTAGTTACAGGCCAAACCTATTATATTAGATTCGCTACCACAGATCAACTATCATTATTTAATTCAGCAGAAGAAGCAAGAACTGAATCTTCATCAGAGGCGGCGGCCAATAAAATTAATGTTTCAGGAACAATATCTGCTAACGATACACACAAAATTACAGATGCTGGTTATGATGCGACACTTCCAGGCAACTTCTTAAGTGATGTTGGTATGCCTAGAAAGAGCATTACTCGAAGGCAAGGTGACACAATGGAAGGAACATTATTCCTTTCAGATCATCCTGGTGATTTAGCAGGTGACGGAACTCCAAACGGAGAAGAAGACTTACAAGCCGCAACAAAATATTATGTTGATAACACTGCATATAGTTCACCTGAGGTGTTGCATGTTAGTACTAGCGGCGACGATACTATGCAAGGTGTACCTAATGGAAAAGAAGGCACATCATTTACATATGCTTTTAGATCCATAAATGCCGCGGCAAGACGAGCAGAAGAATTAGTAAAAACAGCACCGGAAGAGCCAGGACCATATTTTCAAACATTAGCACATACAACTGGTGGTACTACAACCGACTGTGTTACTGATACGCAAGGAGTTGAAAATCCAACTTCACCAATTACTAATGCAACTTTAAAATTAAACAAAGATTATATTATAGCAGAAGTTAGTGCGTATATAAGCTACACATTTCCTAATTTTACATACAATAAAGCAACTTGCGAAAGAGACTTAGGATTAATAATTGATTCTTTAAGAATAGACGCTAATAGAGGTGATACTGCTAACAGTATGACAAGGATTGCCGCTGAGAGATATTATTCTAGCGTTAGCGGAAGAATTACAATTACAACACAATTAAAGCAAACTGTAAATGCATTTAGTTTCTTAGGCACTTTAATAACAGATAGTATATTACAAAATAAAAAACTTAATGAAAAAGATTTGCTTGCAAATAACAATGGTTTAACAAAATTTGATGGAGCAAATCCTGGAAGAATTATAACACAGACAGATCACGGATTATCCGACGGAAATATTATACAATTTTTCGGTGTTGGAGGTATGACTGAAATAAATGATAAATTTGCTTTTGTAAAAGTAATTGATGCAACAACAGCAGAATTATTTGCAGATGCTTCTTTAACTACTGCATTTGACAACAGCACTTTTAGCAATTATACTTCTGTAGGAAAAATTGGATTACGTTATCAAACTAAATTCCAACAAGATACTTCAGGCACACAAGTAAGCGATGGTATTGGTGGCGGTGCAGAACCTAATGCCGCAAGTTCTGTGACAAACAATGTAGCATTAATCAATAATATTATTCAAAACGGTATTGAGTCAGGTGCAGACATAGTGTTTGGAAGCAGATACTTCTTAACTGTAGATAACAACTCTAGCGGATTTATTGACCAAACTAATCCAGACAACACAGATGCTTTACCAGGAAAAGTTATCAGAGGTAAGAGATCAGGTGCATTAGGTAGAATTATTACATTTTCTCAAACAACTAATGAAACAACTTTCTTCATGCAATTATTAGAGCCTAAAGAGTTTGATGCAACACAGGACAATGCTACACAATCACCAGGCGAAGAACTTGAAATGGGTAACTTTGTTAAGAAAAAGCAAGTTACAATAAGAGTAGAAACAGGACAATATGAAGAAGACTATCCAATCAGACTGCCTAATAATACATCACTCAAAGGTGATGAATTTAGACGAGTAATAATACGTCCGAAACAACGTGTTTCACAAAGTAAATGGGCAAGAACATATTTTTATAGAGATAGTGAATTTGATGGTGTAACCCTACATACCACAGGAACGCCGTTCTTTAATCAAGAAGGTATACAAACAGGATTTTTTGGTAATCATTACTTGTCTGATAACACTAAACCAATACAAGTGGGATCTGATGTAAGTAATTTAGGATTTTACAAACAAGCCGCAAAAGTAATAAAAAGCAATAAACAATTTATTCAAGATGAAGTTATATATTTTGTTAACGCAAGTTTTGTAACTGGAAGTCCGCACACATATGTAGGTGGTACAGCAAGCAACGCAGTTCAATCTGGCGGTGCTTATGCACATACATTTGTATCAGGATCAGTACAAAGTAATGTTGGTAATTTACCTAATCCAATTACTGATATTGTATATACTCCTGCTGACGGTAACATGGTTATAACTTCTGCCACACATGGATTAACAACAGCAAATACAATTACTATTGCTGATAATGCATTATCCTTTACTTGTGCAATGGATGGTAATACAGCAACCAAAACATATCCAAGGTCAACTGATCCTGCATCTGGACAAACTCTTGCTATAACTGCATCAGACACAAATACTTTTACTATCAATGTAGGCGCATCACCTATCGTAAATCATGATGTAACTAATGCAATTTATGATCCAGCTACAGGAGACATGACACTAACCATTGGTCCTCATACACTTTCTGCAGGAACAAGTATAAAAATTGCTACAAATTCATTAACATTTACGTGTGATATAGATGATAATGCAACTAATCATACATATCCAAGAGTAGGAGACCCTGCTTATGATACTGCTATCAATATTGATTCAACAGGTACAAACACTATAACTGTCAATGTAGGTGTTCAAGGCACCTTCACTTATAATGAAGAAAAATGTAGACGTGATACAGGAATTATTGTTGACGGACTTGTAAGAGATTTGCTAAATGGTGGTAAAGAATTTGCCTTAGAAAATCAAGGAGAATATTATTCAGGTGCTGTATCAGGACAGGAATCACAAACAGCCGCGGCCATTGGTCACATAAGCACCTTAGCAGGACAACTGCTTGTTGGAACTGCTCCTACAAAACATGCTGGTACTAATTTTGATCCAGATATATCTGCTGGTGATGTACAACCGGTTTGGTCAGCTGGTAATCTTTATGCACAAGGAGATTTTGTAGTCAGAGGCACTGGAGGCGGTGCAAGATATTATAGGGCTCTTAGGAAACATACATCTACATCTGCAAATGAAGTTGTAGACCCTGGCACATCAAATATAATTTTAGATCCAGATATTTGGGTAGAAGTAACCAGTGTTGTAACACTTGTTGGACAATTAATTGATATTGTACAATATCCTTTAGAAAATCCAAGTACTTGGAATCCGCCATTACGTAATGATCAAATGGATGTTTTCTTGTTGGACGATGCAACTATTGTAAGAAATGTAACTGTGCAAGGACACGGCGGCTTTATGTGTGTGCTTGATCCAGAAGGACAAGTGTTAACAAAGTCACCGTATATTCAAACTGCATCTAGTTTTTCCAAAAGTGAAAACAAAAAAGCATTTAGAGGTGGTATGTATGTTGATGCATATACAGGTAATATTCCTATGCGTATCCTTGCAAATAGTGGAAGTTCTACATCAGTTGGTGTAAGTGGAGGTGCAGTTACATTAAATTCTTTTACTATTGCTGTAGAAAGTTTAGATGTAGGAGGACAACCACAAGGACTTAAATTACGTCTGCCACAATTACCAGCTCCATTCTATTTTGAAGGAATACGCTATCAAGTTAATGCTATATCAAATTATGATAGCGGAACAGGTAAAGCTGTTTTATATTTAGATCCAGGTAGTAATAGTAGTAACGGATATAATAAAGCTGGTGGAGATTCGCCAGGCGATCCAGGTCACGGTGACGATGATATTATTCAAGATTTATTCTTACAAACAGCAGGTAATAGATCTATATTAGGTAATGACTTTACGCAAATTAATGATTTAGCATATGGTCTAGTTACAAATAATGGTGCATTCTCTGAAATGGTTAGTATGTTTACATATTATACGCATGCGGCATATTATGCGGCAAACGGTTCAGAGATTAGATCACTTAACGGTTCTAATGGTTATGGTAATTTTGGATTAGTTGCTGAAGGAGCTGATCCTAACGAAATTCCAGATCAGGTTACATTGGCAAGAGACCAAGCACAAGCTATCAAGGCATTTACTTTTGGATCATTTACAAATGCTGTAGGTGATACAAGTATTACAGTTTATGATTATAAAGTTAATCCACTCAAAAATGCTATTGTTTATGTTCCGCATTCTACAGTTGGACCATTAAATTATAAAATTACAAATATACAAAATTTATCAGATCCTAACAATAATGGTGACATTGGTGCAGATGGAGCTCCTGTCGTTACAGGTATAAACTCGCTTGATAGCACATTTGGAGGTGGAGCAGGCTTCACAGGCACTCCAGCTAACTCAACCGGAAACTTTACAATTACACAAAATACAACTACAGGAACTGGCACAGGTTTTAAAGCTGTAGTTAGTATATCAGCAGGTACTGTAAGTGGTATCACTATAGGAAATAGCGGTCAAGGACATGCTATTGCTGACGAAATTACTTTGTTAGGTACAAGTATGGGAGGAGCTTCTCCTACAAACGATCTTACAGTTAAGGTAGGTGCAATATTCCAAGGCACTGCTGGAACATTCAGTAACGAAATTTATAGATTAACAATCCAAGAAGCAGGATCTAACACAGACTTCTTTCCAGATATACAAGAAAATATTGCACACGATGATTTAATTGAATATAGACATTCTGAAACATTAATATTTGATGGTGTGAACAGTCAAGATATTACTGAGCGTCCAAGTACAGCAGTAAACTTTGATGAAAGTGATACAAAGACATATAGAAGTACTTCATTTACAATTACTGATGATCAAGGAGCTAATCTTCCTAGCACACAAATTAAAGCAATATTTGATACTGATTTTGACTATGTAGAAGTTGAACTAGATCCTTTAGGACGTAGTACACAAGCATCATTGGTAGGCGGTACAGGTCAAATGGGTGCAAACAACACTGACCAATATCTTTCTGTCAAAGCGTTAAACGCAGGTGACGCAATACGTATATTGCAAGATGCTACTGATACAGTAAATCAAACAATTAAAAATCCTGGTGATGCAGGATACACAGGTGGTATGATATTTTCATACAATTCAAGAATTTTGCAAGCCATAGAATACGGTGCTGTAACAACAGGAACAATTACAGATATTCAGATAGCAGGATCTGGTGATTTTGAAATTACAATTACAGATAATACCCACGGCTTATCAAATGGTGATCAAGTTACATTTTCAGATATATTAGGAACTACACAATTAAATGGCACAACTAAATTTGTTGGCGATGTAACGCTAAACACTTTTGTATTGTATGAAGATGCAGGACTAACATCAAAAACAAACGGAAGCACATTTACTGCATATACAGGTCCAAGCGGCACATGGGTCGATGCTGAAAGTGTATACTTCCTAAAAGTACAAGCGTTAACTGCTAATGACGTAACAGGTAGTACAGCCAACAATATTGGTTATGTAAATGATGTTCAAAGAAATGTTTATGCTGGATTAATAAATGGTACAACAGCTGAAATAACAATAGCAATTTCATTACTTAGAGCAACAGGACACGACTTTACTGAAATTGGTACAGGTGGATTTAACACAAGTAACTATCCTAATGTTTTATTAGGTAGTGCAGTCGGAGGATTAGAAGCAAAAGCAGGTCCTTATACTGATGCTGATAATGCTACAAGCTCGCAAGTATGGGAAAGAAGAAAAGGAAGAGTCTTCTTTATTAGTTCTGATAACGATGGATTCTTTAGAGTAGGTAAGTATTTTGTTGTTGACCAATCTACAGGATCAATTACTTTTGCAGGTGAAGTTGGAATTAGTAGAGCTGCTTCTTTAGGATTTAAAGAAGGTGTGACTATTGATGAATTTTCAAATGATGAACTATTTACAGATAATAGTGATACAGCAGTTCCTACAGAAAAAGCTATAGCAAACTATGTGAGCAGAAGATTAGGTCATAATGGAACAGCTCAATTAACAGGTTCAAATAGATTTGATCCAGGATTTTTAGCACTTAATGGTTCAACTGGAATGGAAGCTACATTAGACATGAGCTCTAATAAAATTGCTAACCTTCAAGATCCTACAGATTTAAAAGATGCTGTGACAAAAGAGTTTATGGACGAGGCTGTATCAGCATATGATGAAATTACAGATTTAAGAAACTGGACTGATCATTCTGTATCACCTGCTAATTTAACAAAACAACTAGTTGTTCCTACAGGTGTAAGAAAGATAGTTGTAGAGGCAGAATCAAGTACATTATTTGACCCTAATAGTGCAAACAAAGAAATAACAGGATCAGGTGGAGCTACAGGTACATTAATAGCAAGGGAAGCAAGATTTGATAAAGTACAGAATGCTAATGTTGTTATTCTTACATATACTCCTGGCGCAACTGATTTTACAAATTTAGGATCTGTCCAACAAACAAGTCCAAGTGTTTCAAGTGCAATATTAGAAGCACCTATCGATGAATATGTAAGAGCTGTAGAAAGTACAGCAAGTGATATTAATTTAACTGTCACAAGAGGTGCAACAAATACAGAATGGGATTTACAGATTGAAGCAGATAGCATAATCAATGCAGATGTACATGCTCCAATTGATAATACAGAATTCACTACAGATGCTATTGTACAAAGCAAACTGAATATGAATGTTGCCTCAGCAATAGCGGCGGCTCCTACAGGAGATGCACAAACAATACAAGCATCATTAGGTGTTGCGGCTTTTGATGACGATGACTTTACTGTTACTGATGGTTGGGTTACACTTAAAGAAAATCAAGTAGATTTAGCAGATTTACCTGAACTAGATCAATATCAAATAATTGGTAGAACTACAGCAGGTGTTGGTGATCCAGAAATTGATACCTATGCAAATGTTGTTGATAAAGGTCTTGGTATAGCAGACGGAGACTTTACTGCGGTACAGCCATATGGCAATCCAGTAAATGATCCTGGAAAAGCACTTATAACAACAGGCACAGGAGTATATACAACAAGTGAAGTTGCATATGATAACGAAAATGTTAGTATTGCAAAACGTGATGATAGCGGAAACTTACACGCAACTGCATTTATTGTAGGTGCAAATTCTACAAACGTTGTGTTAAGTGAAAGTTCAAATACACTTACTTTTAGCACACCAGAACAAGGAAAAATACTTGATGCAGTTGGATCAAGTAAGCCTACTATTAACACAGGTGGTGTAATAAGAGTTGGAGATATATCTGCATATACAGAAAGTGTATTGCATAGAAACTCACCGTTTGGTTCTGTAGGCGGAGCAGGTGGTGGCACAACGGAAGTATCTGCTGTAAGAACACGTTGGACTTATACAAGTTTCATAGAAGCTCCAGATGAATTAGATGGAACAGGGACTGGAATAGGTATAGGAGAAAATACAGGATTCTCACAAGGTGGTGCAGATATTGTAACCTTTGTTACAGGAGGTAACGTTGAAGCAAAAGTAACTACAACAGGTATTGAATCAGATGACATAAGAAGTATGACAACTGATACAAATCTTAATATTCAAGCTAATGGTACTGGAACAGTTTATGTAAACGATACAATGACTGTTACAGGACAAATTACAGGAACTATTGACAACGCAGATAATGCAACAAACGCAAATAATATCAATGTTGATGAGAAAAATGATTCAGTAAACTACCAAGTTTTATTTAGTGATGCTAACGGAACATCATTCCAACGTCCTTACATAGATACTGATGACGCCCATTTTACATACAATCCAAACACACATAGTTTGACTGTAGGGACTATTCAAGCAACTACATTAACAACAGGTGCCGCAACAACCACAGGTAGTGTCACAGGTAGATGGAGCCTAACAGCAAATTCTAGATTCGAAGCTACATATGCTGACTTGGCGGAATACTATGAAGGCGATAAAGAATATGAAGTAGGCACTGTATTAATATTTGGCGGAGAAAAAGAAGTTACTGAAAGCACAGAACACAAATCTACAAAAGTAGCAGGAGTTGTCAGTGATCAAAGTGCATATACAATGAACCAAGAATGCCCAGGTATTAAAACATTGGTTGCATTGCAAGGTAAAGTCCCTGTAAACGTAATCGGCAAAATACAAAAAGGCGACATGCTTGTTGCAAGTGCAATACCAGGATATGCAGTAGCTGATAACGATCCAAAAGTTGGAAGTGTAATTGGAAAAGCAATAGATACAAAAGACGATGCGGACAAAGGTGTTGTAAACGCTGTGGTAGGCAGAGTTTAATGAAAAATAAATATAGTAGCGAGGACCAAAATGGCTGATAGATATCCTTTAGTTGTAGACACAACAGACAGTAATAAAATTAAAGAACTTCCAAATGGTGATAGTTTAAATCTAACTGGTAATAATATTACAGGAGCAATTAATATTACTGCAACTGGCACTATTACAGCAAATGATTTGAATATTACAAATGGTGTTGCTATTAACGGTCTTAATCTTGCAACGGTTGCAACAACGGGCGACTATGGTGATTTAATTGGTACCCCAACACAAGTATCAACTTTTGCAAATGATTCACAGTATGTTAGCCAAGGACAAAATGTTTCTGTGTTAACAAATGATGCTGGATATTTGACATCAGTAACATTTAATGATATAACTAGTCTTCCTACTACACTAGGCGGTTATGGTATTACTGATGCGGCGACACAAGCACAAGGAGCGTTAGCACAGTCTGCTTTACAGCCTGCAGATAATATTTCTACTCTAACAAATGATGCAGGATTTGTTACATTAACGCAACTTACAGATGGATCAATTACAGTAGATGTTAACAATTCAGGAGATTTAGTAGGTAGTGTATTTGCAGACGATAGCACTGTTATGATAGATAGCATATTGGCCGCGGTTAATTTAGATGGAACAATTAGAAGTAATGTCAAACCGCATGCAGATACTTTATATGATTTAGGAAGTTTAAGTAACCAATTTAAAGATTTGTATATTAATGGTGAAATAAAATTTGGTTCTAATGCTGTACCAATAGATTTACCGCCTAATAGTACAATGAACGGCATAGTTATTGGCAGTGGGTCAGGCGGTGGCGGCGGTGGATTCATTACCGTAGCGGCAGACGATAGTACAACAAGAATTATAAACAGAGGCGAGACATTTAAAATAAGTGGAGGCACAGGTATTACTACTTCAAGTGATGCAGAAGGTGAAATTACTATTAATGGTTCGCCAGGCACTCTTAACACAGCAGGAAACACAGGTACAGGAAGTATAAACCTTGCAAGTGAAACTATGCAAGTTCTAGGCACTACAAATGAAATAAATGTAGAAGCGGCCGCTTTTGCTTTATCATTAAGTTTAGCTGATAATATTTCAGGTATATTATCTTTAAATGCTACAACATCTTTGACAGGCGGTGCAGTAGTATTAAGCGGATCAAACATTGATACATCTGATAGTAGTGCAATGACAATTACTCCAGCAGTAACTTTCGAAAGCGACTTAATTGTACAAAATAATTTGACAGTAGACAACGACTTAAATGTTACAGGATCTTTCAATACAGTTGGATCAGGAACACCAGAAATATTTTCAGATAATGAAATAGAATTAAATGCAGGAACAAGGATACAAGCAACAAGTGGTCCATTTCAAATGCTTGCTGTTACAACTTCACAGCGAGATGCTCTTAGTCCTGAAAATGCAGATTTAGTATATAACACATCTACTAATGTATTCCAAGGTCGTGCAAATGGTTCTTGGGTAAACTTATCTGGTAGTGCAGGCATAGCTAATGTAGTGGAAGATACGACTCCACAATTAGGTGGAAATTTAGATGTAAATGGCAAAACAGTGCAGTATCAATTTAACTTAGGTGCAGATGGCATCAATCATTATGTGTTTACTGACCCAGGGAATGTTTGGTTTCCTTCATCAGAAAATGATCCTACATTATATTTACGTAGAGGTGAAACATATGTTTTTAATAATACCTCAGGAGCCCATCCTTTTAGAATACAATCAACAACTGGTACAAGTGGCACACCATATAACGATGGTGTAACAAATAACGGCACAATTGGTGTGGTTACATTTAAGGTGCCTATGAGTGCTCCTGCAACACTGTATTACCAATGTACATCTCACACAAATATGAACGGCACAATTAATATTGTATAGGAGTTACTATGAGTGAAAAGTACTACCAGCTAGGAACACACACTACAGAACAATGGACTGAATTACATGCAGAATTAATAGCTGATGGCAACACCTATGAATCAGTTCCTAGTAGACAAGTTGCAGTAGAAGATGAAAAATTACATAGTCCTACTAGAGGATCTTATTTATTGACTGACGAAGAGGCAACAGCCTTAAAGGCAGATCCCAGAGTAAAATTTATCAATATAGATTACATGAAATATCCTGAAACTTATGCTCCACCACCAGATGAGATATATGCAACTCGTCCAGAATTAATAGATAGGTATCAAACTACTGTAAAAGTCCATAGAGAGTTTGAAAATTCTAATAATTTAAATAACGATGACATCAATAGAACAGGATACCAATTATGGAGATGTATGCAAAAATTAGATCCATGGGTAGAAAATGGCTATGCAGATAATTATGTAGGAGATGTCAATATACAGCAATATGGCTCAGGTAAAGATGTTGATGTCATAGTAGCAGACGACGGTGCAGGATGGATAGGACATCCAGAGTTTCAAAACAACTGCACAGGTGCACCTCCGCCTGCAGATTATGTAGGAGGCAATTTATTACCTGGAAACGGTACATGTGACTTGTTGGACTTAGTTTTAGATGCTCCTTACTACTTGGATCCAGATTATTTTAACGCAGATTCTGCAAATAGGCTAACAACGAGATTCGACGGGACCACTGTCCCTGTAGAAAGTTTTGCAAGAGGATGGTGGACAAATTCATCTAACAGGAGTACAAAATTTCAATCATTTGGAACTGTAAGTTCTTTAGGTTCAAGCTACACTAGAAGTAACTGTAATGGAGATAACACAAGCCCTCCACCTTTTTCTGTAACAAGGCATTCAACATGTTGTTGTGCATTAACTTTCGGTAGGACCCAAGGTTGGGCTTACAATGCAAATAAATGGGTGCTGAATTTGTATGGTTCCTATGGATCAGGTATTGAACAAGGTTTCGATTTACAAAAACTTTTTCATCAGATGAAGCCAATCAATCCAGACTACGGGAATAAAAATCCAACCTTAAGTTCAAACAGTTGGGGGTATAGAGCTAATAAACAGCCAGGCGGCACATATTATTATCACTACAGAGGTGGTTCTGCAACTTCTTATACGAACGAATCAGGTATTGCTTGGTTAAGCCACATGGGCTCACAAGGAGACGCCGGGCGTTGGAAATCAGAAATGAAAACAAATTCTTTAACAACTGCTCTAGATGAATTAATTGATTCAGGTGTAATATTTGTATGTGCCGCAGGCAACAGTAATCAAAAACAAGTAAACTACGGACACCCAGATTTTGATAATTATATCGCCCAAAATAATTCAGACACATTAGAAGAAAGCACATTTTTTGAATTTAGTGTAGAAGTTACCGGAACAACTAATCGTAGAGGATTTCCACAACAAGGTGGTAAACATGTAAAAAGTAATGGAGCAATAGATTACAAAACAATCAACATAGGTGCTTTAGACGATGAATATAAAAGTTCAAAAGAAGCCAAAGTAGGTTATAGTGATAGAGGTGAAGGTATAGACTGTTATCTACCTGCCGACGGTACTCTCGCCGCAAACACTTATTACGCATCTGAAGGACGATATCCTTCTACATATCCAGGATTTACTGCAAACACTGGATCTGGTGTAGGTGTCCCTGAAGATACAGGTTTCGGAGGGACTAGTGCGGCTTGTCCTGTGGCGGCAGGATTTATATCCACTGTATTAGAACACAATAGAGATTGGACTTATAAACAGGTTAAAAAATGGATACAAAGTTTAGATGTACAAGACGGGTCAGACTTTTATATAGGGACTGAATCTACAAGCACTAATGATTCTAATTGGTTTGACTATAACAGCCTTGAAGGAGGAGATGCTAAAGTTTTATATCAAGGTAATATAGATCGTAGAACAAGAAAAGGCATTCGACGTGTTTTAAGTAAGGGTATACAAATACGTAATCCTAACATAAGGATTAAGAAGAATAAATAATAGTAGGAGACAAGTATGCCGATAGATAGAATTAATGTAGGAACACTAGCAAATGATGGTACAGGAGATGACCTAAGGCAGGCTTTTGTAAAAGTCAACAATAATTTTGACGATTTAGACTTAAGAGTGCAAGGTCAAGCTACTGCAACTAATTTAGGGTCTGGTACTGGTATATTCTATAGCAAAGAAAACGGTGTCATTGGACTTAAAAGTCTAGTTGCTGGTACAAATATAGAAATTACAAGCGATGAAAATACAGTAACAATTAACAATGCTGGAACAATCAATTTACAAGCAACAAGCGGAACAGGTGCAGTAACAGGTGCAAATAGGACGTTAATTGTGCAAGGAGGCACAAATGTAAGCACTACAGCACTAGGCAACACAATTACAGTAAACATAGATGCAACAGGATTAGTGCAAAGTGATACAAATCCATCTTTAGGTGGCAATTTAGATGCTAATAACAATAACATAAACAATGTCAATTCACTTACAGCTACCGAGTTGAATGGTGCTCTTACAGGTACAGTTGACGGTATTAATGTTACAGCAATGTACAATAGCATGAGGAATGTAAGAGGTTTTGATTTTGGTGACGTTACAAATAATTACACTTCTGCTCTAGATTTTGTAGTTGCAAATACAACAGTTGATTATGGGTCTATAATTACTCCGTCATCAACAATTTCAGATTTTGGCTCTATAGTATAAACGATAAATATGCTATATAGGGATTAGTATATGGCAAATTATTGGACAGAAATATCAGGTAAAACACTTCTTACACTTGACGAGCAAGTAACTATTGCTCCTTATACCTTGCCGCTATCAGAAACAAATGCTACAGTCAGTTTGATAAGCGGAAAGTTACCTGGTGGAATTTATCTTGATGGTATACAACTTAAAGGCACACCAAGAGAAGTCCCGAGAGAAACTAATTTTAGATTTGTTTTAAGGGCAACGTTTAATAACGAAATAAGTGATAGAACATTTAATATAATAGTTCAAGGAGCAGATTTGCCTGTTTGGCAAACTCCTGAAGATTTATTACCAGCAGGGAACAACGGTGTATACTATATATTAGATAGTGCTCCTATAGATTTTCAGCTAGAAGTTATAGACACTGATACCGAAGCTGGCCAAAAATTAGAATATTTTATAGGTAGTTTAGGCGGAGAATTACCTCCAGGCATAAGACTAACTACAGATGGTAGGTTAGTTGGAATAGTTGATCCTATAAGGGCCATAGAACTAAGGAGTGCTAGTGGTTATTATGATGAAGTAGGATATGATGAAGATCTTAAAACTGGTTATGACTGGAGTATTCCTGATAATAATGGTTTTGATAGTTTTTACTATGATACAACAACTTATGATTTAAGCACACCTACTCAATCACCAAAAAAATTAAATAGGTACTATGAATTTATAGTTTCTGTCAGTGACGGCGATACAGTAGCAAATAGAAAATTTAGAATATACGTTGTCGGTGACGACTTCTTACGCTCTGATAACACTATTATGCAAGTAGGGACAAATACTTTTACTGCTGATATTTCACATATTAGAGTTCCTATCTGGATTACCCCAAGAGATTTTGGCTTTCGGAGAGCAAATAATTATGTTACATTAATATTAGATATTATAGATGCAAATACACTTAGTGGTGTAGTATCTTATTATCTTAAAGGTACTAACGACGACGGTAGTCCTAGCTTGCTTCCTCCAGGATTATCTTTGGATACAACCACAGGTGAAGTAGCTGGGCGTGTACCATATCAAAATGCAGTTACAACTGAATATAAATTTACTGTTGTAGCAAAAAGAATAGGTTATGATACAGATAGAGTCCAACTTTTAAAATTTGCCTATGAGTCTACTAATGCTGGCTTGACACAAATTAAAATGAATAAATTTGATCCTACATATGTTGGAAAAGTGCCAGGAAGAACATTTACTTACTTAGGTAGAACATACACTGTGTCTAACGTGCAAGTAAATGTTAGTAACGACTTTGATGTTGTGAATCTTACGTCTCCATTAATTGATACTATTCCTAGTCAGACAAGTTTAGATTTAGGTACTATTGCATTAGTTGAAGAAGAAATAGCAGAAAGCGAAAAAACATTTGTTGTAAAAATGCTAGGAGAAGTAGACAGTACCATTGCTTGGACAACTCCTGCAAATCTTGGAGAATTCAGTGCAAATTATATAAGCACGTTAGCATTAAAAGCAAATACAACTGTTCCTAACGCTACAATGCTTTACACAATAAAATCAGGAAATTTACCTTTTGGCTTATCTTTGTCATTAGAAGGAGAAATAATTGGTAAAGTTAATAGCTTTGGATCTATTGGTAAACCAGGATTAACTGTATTCGATTCACAAACTTTTACCTTAGATCAAAATGCAACAAGGTTTGATAGAACATATAAGTTTACTGTGACAGCTAGGGATCAATTTGGATATAGTGCTATTGATAGAGAATTTACTATAACGTTATCTGATCCAGACAATAAATTATATAGTAATATTCATATGGCTCCTATGCTAACTCCAGAAAGACGCAGATTATTCAGTGACTTAATAAATGATTCTGAAATATTTCCTCCGTCATATTTGTATCGTCCTAATGATCCTAATTTTGGATTACAAACAAAAATGAAGATGCTTGTATACCCAGGAATTGAATCAAAGAACGTATCATCTTTTGTAGCGGCATTATCACAAAATGCAAAAAGAAAGAAATATACTACTGGAAAAATAAAAACAGCAGTAGCAAAAAATCCAGGTACAAATGACATAGTATATGAAGTTGTTTATCTTGAGGTAAACGATCTACAAGAAAGTAAAACAAAAAATAAAACAAAAAAGAAGATTACAATTTTTAATAATGAAAAAGTTTTAGTCAATAGTACAAAATACGAAAGCGGAAATGATTACTATGATGCAGAATATTACAAAATTGACATATCTACAAGAGAGGACGGAGCAGTTACACATAAATTTGGAGATGATTTATTAATACCTTCTAGAAACCCTACACTTATTCCAGAAAGAAATATTACAAGTACAAACATACCGCAAAATGTTGCCCATGAGCTTTTCATTACATGTAGAGATGGTACCAATAAAAAAATACCTTTCACGCCTGGTATAATACCAAGTAGAAAACTAAGACCTGATCCTGAAAATACTATAACTGTTGATCTATCTGCAATGACTGTTGATGGATCAAATGATAGAACAAGATATATAAGCAATTTAACTCATATAAAAGACAATATACGTGCTCTAGGAGAAACAGAAAAAAACTTCATGCCACTGTGGATGAGAAGTAGCCAACCAAATCAAATTGCTGAATTAGGCATGATAAATGCTATTCCGCTTTGTTTTTGTAAGAAAGATACAAGCACTTTGATAGCAAGCAACTTACGTCTAAAAAATATTGATTTTACAGAATATGATTTAGATATCGACAGAGTAATTATAGATAGTTCAGAAGGCGTATCAGATGAACAATATATAGTTTTCGCAAATTATGAATACAATGTTTAACAAAGATAAATATATTGCAGGAGAATAAAATATGGCCAGTACAATTACAACAACAGGTTTTGATGCAGCTTACCCTGTAGCCGGACAAGATAACGATAGCCAAGGCTTTAGAACGAACTTTACGGTTACAAAAACAGCATTAGAAGCGGCTCGTGATGAAATCACAGCTTTACAAACTAATACAGCAAAGATAAATGCAAGTAACGATTTCAACGGTAGTATAATCAGAGAAGCTGAAATGCTTGCAAACACAGAAACTGTTTACGCAAACGGAAATGTTTCTGCATCACAAAATATAAGTTGGGAATTTGGCCATTACCAAACAATACAAGTAGGTGCTGATGTTACATTGACTCTTGCAGATTTTCCTACTAGTTCTAAATTAGGACGCATGAGAATGCAAATTACAAGTGATGGTAATCCAAGGAATATTACTTGGGCGGCCGCAGGCGGAGGGTCTTTTAAAACAGATAGTGATTGGCCTGTGACTTTTACTGTTTCTAGTCAAACTGATCCAATTATTGTTGACTTTTGGACTATAAATGACGGCGTCACAGTATTTGCAAAATATCATGGCGTATACGATTAATGTTTAATCCTTTAGTTGATAGTATGGATCAGCTAACAGATGCAGAAGTAGAAAATAAAGTTACTGAACTATCTAGAAAATATTTCCAAACTAAAAACCTACAGCTTCAACAGCAACTTTCTACAGTGATAGATATGTATAAAGAAGAAGCAAAAGCTAGACGAGCAAAAGCTCTAATAAAACAACAAAATAACAGTCAAGATGATAATAATTCTCTTGACAATCTGATTAATATCAGTTAATATAACTAAATGCTTATGAAGACAGACGAACTCGGTATACCTAGATTTTCTAATAAAGACCTTGTAGATATGATTTATTCAGGTCATGCTGATAAATGCCATGTGGTATTGTGCGATCAGTCTGATGATATAGATAAGTTTAATACAGCAATGGAAGAACAAGGCCTTGCAAAATTAAAGAAATATATTCCATTAGATGTAGACCAAAAAACTTTTGATGGTGTTTGCCAATCAGAATGGTTTATGCCTGATCAGTATAAAGATATTAATGTATATGAATATGTTCTTGGAAAAGCAGAAGTACCCTGTCCACAAAATATACAAGATCGTATATGGGAAGAATTAGATGCATTTAAAGAGCGTGACATGCACAACTTATTGCGTTACATGATCTATCTAGTTGATTTCATGCGTAGTAATAACATCGTATGGGGTGTAGGCAGAGGATCTAGTGTTGCAAGTTATGTGCTGTATTTAATAGGTGTACACAGAGTAAATTCAATCCAATATGACCTGGATTGGAGAGAGTTCTTAAGATAAGTAACAATATATAACTAGGAGGTATAATTATGCCAATGAAACAAACAGGACGAAAGCTACATAGAAGTGCCAACGGCAAAATTGTTGACATGGATTTGCTACGTCAAAAAAATGAGCTTACTCCTGCGGTAGGTAATGCTCGAGTAAATGCACGTGGAGATGAATTAGGTCCAGGTGGTAAAATAATTCGCAAACGTGAAGATATAATGAAAGAATATTATGCTTCTAACCCTGGTGTCAAAGAAGAAACACCTGTAAATCAAGCAGAAAAAGATTTAACTGAAGATTGGGTAGAAGATGAAGATGGTAATTTTGTTCAAAGAGGATCATAATGAGTATACATTATAAGAAGTTCAAAGGCAGTCTGACTGCAATAGGTAATCGTGTTTTAGTTACACACATGGATTTTGGTGAACAGAGAACAGCAGGTGGATTAATTATCTCTAGTGATGATGGTCAAACTAGAGGCATTTATCCACGCTGGGGTAAAGTTTATGACAAAGGTCCAAAAAATGATGATCCATATGAAATTGGTCACTGGGTGCTTATAGAACATGGACGTTGGACTAGAAGTGTGCTTTTAGAACAAGAAGAAGAAGATTTAGAAGTAAGAATGGTTGAAGCTGAAAGTATACTTGCTTGGAGCAATGAGCAACCAGAAACTGGATTACGTATTGGTGCTGAATTTAGCGATGGCGAACATGCAACGATTGATCCATCAAAATTTGTAAACGTATAAGAGGTAAAATTGACAAAACAAGTAGACTTAAATGCATATAATGACTTTGTAAAAAAAGTTACAAGTGGTGAATCTCTATCCTCAATGCAGATGTATAATCGCATGATTGATATAGAAACTACAGAAAGCGGAATGAAAGTAAATGCGGCATCTTTAATGACAGGTGCTATAGGATTATCTAGCGAAGGAGGAGAATTTGCAGAAATTGTTAAAAAGTGTATCTTCCAAGGTAAACCAATGGACGATGAAACTATATTTCATTGCAAACGAGAACTTGGTGATATTATGTGGTATTGGATTACTAGTTGCCGTTCTCTTGGTTTGGACCCTAACGAAGTGATTGCAGAAAACGTAAATAAATTAAAATCAAGATATCCAGATGGAGAATTTGATGTTTTTTATAGTGAAAATAGAAAAGAGGGAGATTTATAATGAGTACTTTAACAGAAGCACGTGAACAATATGATTTAGGTTTACGCCAATTTATGATTAACATGTATAATCATACTGCGGCTGGATTAGCCCTAAGTGGTGCTGTTGCATGGTTTGTATATTCTAGTGGATTATTATATCAAATGGCTGGAGCAATGTTACTTTTTGCATTTGCTCCGTTGGGTATGATCCTTTGGTATAGCTTTGCAGGAAGAAATTGGAGTTATTCAACACTCAGAACTTTCTATTACAGTTTTGTTACTGTAATGGGAGTTGGATTAGCACCTATTTTTGCTGTATATACTGGCGGAAGTATTGCTCAAGTATTTTTTATATCTGCATGTACTTTTTTGAGTGCAAGTCTTTATGGATATACAACTAAAAAGAACTTACAAGGATTCGGACAATTTCTTTTTATGGGATTGATTGGAATAATTATTGCAATGATTGTAAATATTTTTATTGCAAGTTCAGCATTAATGTTTACAATTAGTGTCTTAGGTGTTTTTATCTTTACTGGATTGACAGCATGGGACACACAAAATGCAAAGCAAATTTATTTAAACCACGGCGGAGATCCACGCTTTGGTATACAATTTGCGATAAGTTTATATCTTAATTTTATTAACTTATTTCAGATGTTACTGATGCTTTTGGGCAACAGAGAATAAAAAATACTTGACTCCTATCAATTTTTAAGCTATAATATATATAAAAAATTGATAGGAGTTTTCTTTTGGCAACACACGGCATGATTGATTTAGAAACACTGGGTGTAGAACCTGACAGTGTCATTATGACATTAGGCGCAATTAAATTTAATCCATTTACTGATGATGAACCACATACCCCTCTCTACTTAAAATGTGATGTTGAAGAACAAAGTGAACAACTTAATCGCTCAATTGATGACAATACTTTAGCATGGTGGAGTAGACAGCCTAAAGATATACAAGAAGAAGCGTTCGGTGAAGAAAATCGTGTGGCAATGGATAGTCTTACAAAACAATTGAACAAGTGGTGCAATGGTTTGGACTACGTTTGGTGCCAAGGTCCTACATTTGATTTTGTTATTTTGCAAGACTTATATAAGAATATAGGAAAACCTGTGCCGTGGAATTATTGGCAAATTAGAGATAGTAGAACTTTATTTTCTATGATGGACCAAGATCCCAGAAAAGAAATACAAGAAGAGCTACATAATGCATTAGCAGATTGCTATTATCAAGCAAAATGCGTTCAAAAATCATATAAGTATTTTGGAGTAAATGAATGAAAGAATTATGGGTAGAAAAATATAGACCTAAGACTGTTGACGGATACGTTTTCCGTGATGACGGGCAAAGAACACAGGTGAAGCAATGGATAAAAGACAAAACAATTCCGCACTTATTATTCTCTGGAAATGCTGGCATTGGAAAGACGACTTTAGCAAAACTATTATTCAACGAATTAGAAATCAACAGTTTAGACGTTTTAGAAATAAACGCAAGTAGAACTAATTCAGTAGATGACGTAAGAGATAAGATTGTAAACTTTGTACAAATGATTCCATTTGGTGATTTCAAAGTTGTACTGCTTGATGAGGCAGATTATCTAAGTCCAAACGCACAAGCCGCATTGCGTGGCGTAATGGAAGAGTATCATACTACTGCAAGATTTATTTTAACATGTAACTATCCTAATAGAATTATTCCTGCACTACATTCAAGATGTCAAGGTTTCCATATTGCAAAGATTGATCAAACAGAATTTACTGCAAGAGTTGCAGAGATACTTATCACAGAAGGTGTAAAGCCAGACTTAGATATTTTAGATACATATGTAAAAGCAACA
>Ga0163109_10000904_pt1 | contig 23318 bp, 38 predicted proteins | sample CRUFie1St13metaG_FD_108704 | JGI IMG/M metagenome (GOLD analysis project Ga0163109, IMG submission 108704) | Marine microbial communities from the Costa Rica Dome - CRUD Field 142mm St13 metaG | ecosystem: Environmental > Aquatic > Marine > Oceanic > Photic zone | place: Costa Rica: the Eastern... | reverse complement strand
TAGAACTTGATGTTTACGTCAGTATACCTTCTAGAAATTTCATTATAAGACCATGTTCTATGACGATGGTGCTGACTACGAACGTACATAGGAACACAAAACCTGAAAGTAATGAGATTATGCTCAAGAGTAGAGGTATGTTTGTGTTTGATGAGGTAGTTGATAAGTTTTTTGTCTCTTCCATCTAGTTCTTCCTTTTCTACTCCGAATGATACTCGGGCAGAATTGACGACTGTAAGGTCATCACCCATATGATTTACATAATCGACGCGCCCAATGCCGTCGCTGTAAATGTCAATTGACTTTTTGTATGACATTAATCTACCTTTGTTAAATACAATTGTTTTATTGATAAATAATTATACTGTAATAGAATGTGAGTTTATCAATTGAATCCTATATTTAGATGCTTTGTTCTTTTTCTTTTTATGGTTGGTTGTGTCGCAGAAAATCATGTGGACAGCAAACACACATTCAAAGACGACATCTTAAAAGTCAAAAAAGTGACAGCATCTTTCAACAGTAAACCCAAATTAATGAGCAAATGGTCTGATGATACGAAGCCCTACTTACTACTTTGTGATGACTTTGTATCAATGAGCAGTGCTGCCTCTGCTATTAGATTTTGGGAAAATCTTGGATACGAATTTGGAAACACAAGAATAGGTGATCCGCTTACTGAGTGTATACCAATCGATGCACCATTTGGTGCTATAAGAATTAAGCTGCCAACATCTGATTCGGGGGGTTCTCTAAAAGGCAAACTTGCAGTCACGTCCACAGTTAAATACATAGACACAAACACGCTACACAGCGCAACAATAACCATCCATAATTTTGCGATAAACAAGAGATACACACTTGAGCATGAAATTGGTCATGCTCTCGGATGGGGTCACGTAGAAAACGTTGGTCATATTATGAACCCGAAGTGGGTAAACATAGGAAGCAAAGCTTACGGAGTCAGAAAAACAGACTATCACTTTCTCCAAGACGACTAGTCAGCTTTACCCTTGTGATTGCCGTTGCCTCCAGCATAAGCAACATGTCGCATAGGGCGATTACCGATATTAGTCTGGACTCCGCCAAGTTGACAAGACTTACCCTTGTGGTATCCTGTCACTGCCTTCCAAGCGCTGGAGTAGGCTTCTCGGTCGGAATCTGATTCGAATGCAACGATACTTAGCGCATTCGCCTTGCCGTCTCCCGCTGCGAGGCCAAGGTACTTTACTGCAGTCTCTGTCCCGAGCTCTTCAACACAGTCAGGACACTCATTAATCTTTCCACCTGCTCGCTGTTTTGCGTAAGAATTCAAGTCAAATTCAACATCACAATGAACACAGATTTTCGTCTTAGATCGCATTTGTTACCTCATTTAGGTTTTTATTATACTCATTATTTGTGTCACATGCACACCAGTCAAAGTTGGACTGCATACACTTTGACTCCACGACTTTTCGCTTTTTGGGTAAGCCGAATGTACTCTCTAGAACTGAGGGGTATTCTTGAATCAAAGTCAGACAAGATAATTAAGGTCTGTCCCGATTTCATCTTATCTAGAGTCTGCCAGTAAGACCACCAAATTTCTGTAGGTCCTGATGGTGATATGTTCTCGGCATGTGTGCCGTCTGTGCAAGGCATTGTGTAAGAAATGTAGAGACGACTAGTCGTCTTCTTATTGGCTGCGATGATGTTCAGCCAGGAACTATAATCCCCCATAGAACCAGAAGCATCTAAAAGATACACGTCTGCAACTAAATTGGGTGGTGGCACTTTGTATGCAAGATTATTTGAAGAGATAATATCTGCTCTTCTAGCATTAGGTTCGTGTGTACTCGTCAGTTCACTCATTCCTGCATAGATGACTTTTTTGCGGTAGCCTGTCCGTCGAACCAAACTTAGCGCAGATCGCGCCCTTTTCTTTGATAGCTTCTGATTGTAAAAATAGCTACCACAGCCATCAGTATACCCCAGAATAAAAATCTTTTCCGCGGCTTTATTTTTTGACATGAAGTTGTACACGATTGCATTGTCATCTTCCCCTGTTGAAAATTCTTCTTCTTCGAAGTAAATGCTTGTACTTGTTTTGATTTCTATGTTTTTAAAAACCGGATTATAATTTGGTATCTTGACTTTACAAACACAATCTTCGTATGAGCATCTTGCTGGATTGACTGATAGTTCCTCAAGCTCAACTGTAGAACCCGGATTAAAATCTAGACTTTCAGGATCACTTTTCTCATTGCACCCAAGGAGTGAGAGTAAAAAGATTAAACATTTCGTGTTAAGTTTTGTCATTTCTAAAACAAACAAACGTAGGAAATCTAAGCGAACCGTCAGGTGTGACCTCTTGATATCTTACTTCAATCACTCTTCCCAAGAAGCTATTAGGGTCAGACCAGATTTGTTCACGGAGATCGTCTGTTAAACCAGAACCTACTTGAACCTCAACCCCATTAAACAATACCTGGAAGGATCCAAGTTTCCCGGCGTGCTTACCTGTACCCTCTAAGAGCCCACTGATAGGAAGGTCTACATCATGAAAAGCTTTTAGTTTCATCACCTCGAAACCTCGCCCAAATCTGTAAGGTGCATCCAGAAATTTAACCATGGCACCTTCGAATCCTTCTTTAACATAGGAATCGTGCTGTAGCTTGATTTCGGAATACCAGTTGTCTACTGTTACACGCTCTACAGGTTGAACTAATTCTAGATTAACGTCACCCTTGTCCAGTCTGTCCAAAAGCTCTTCGTATCGATCTTCACACGACATTCTTGAATCTTTTGTATCCCATTCTTCTAGAGTGAGAAAGTCAAACAAAGCGAGATATGTTCCAGACGTGTCTACACTTTCTTTTCTATATGCCTGTCGCATTAGTGCTGTAAAATCTTGCCCCATCAACTCACCGTCATAACAGCCATCACCTAGCTTGATTAACTCTGGTGAAAGAGTTTTCTCAAAATTAGTGATGGGTTTACCAGACCTGGCAAACATCTGCACTTCTCCGTTTCGGACAATGCTAAAACACCTGATGCCATCGAGCTTAGGTTCAACAGCGACTTGCTTGCGCCCTTGAGTTCTCATCCAGTCAAACTTGTGTGCTAGCGAAACTTCAAAAGTAGGAATCAAACCGGGAAATACTTTGTTGACAGTCTTTACAGAAACCCCGATGGCAAGATGCTTCTTTAGAATCTTGCGCATCCACTTATCGTTTTCAACATCAACACGAAGAAATAATTGGTACAGCAAGTCAATCGCACTTTGACCTGTTAAATTTCTTTCGTTACAGCCTCGAAGAGCAGAAAAGAATGTGACCCACGACGTCTCTTCAGAAAATTGAGATGCTTTTTCACGTTCGGCAGCTTTTACCTTTGGAACTTTAGTGACATAAAAAGGTGTGAAAGGATCGAGTGCGTAAAACAGCGCTTTCTTGAAGTCTTCGTTGTTAGCATGCTCTCGCATGATTGCAATTTTTTCTGTTGACTTTGAAGTTGCCTTGATGCTTTCAAAAATTTCTGTGACTCTCATTTTTCCTCATGCGTATTTTGAAATGTATTGACCTGGTTGATAAGTTTCCCAGTCTACCTCTTCAAGAACGACATCATAGTTTTCTCTTAAAAACGATCTGAAGACCGGTCTAATTTTGTAAAGGTCAGAAAACTCTTCTTGAACTTCTTGATTAGTAAGAACTCGCTTAACTTCCATGTGAATATCCTAAAACAAAATAATGTGATTTGCACTCAGTTTGAGTCTAACTTCTCACCTATGATATTATAGAAGATTTGACGACAGTCTTGTGTGTCCTTCACCGCTTCGTGAGCCCCGTCTGAAGAGATATTAAAATGATTGCGCAACTCATTTAAGTTTTGTCTCTCAGTAGGTAAAAATAGATATGCAAGTGCGCATGTATCGATTATTGGATAGCCGATCTTATATGTGTTAGCTTGATCCAGATCAGACACAGAGTCCACCTCTGACCACTTGTAGCGACCAAAAACTGCTCTGATGTGCGACAGGTCAAAGTTTATGTTGTGAGCTACAAGAGGCCCCCAGGTCAACCTCTTTGAGATCTCTTGAGCAACTTCTCCAAAGCTCGGGGCATCTGCCCACTCATCTTCATTATAACCACAAATCTTTAACGCTTGTCTAGATGCAAATTCTAACTCAAGCTTCTTTGGTTTGATTTTTGTTGACCAGCAATCTTGCCTTCCGTCTTCCCAATCCGTGATAAAAGAAATCTGTAGAATAGCACTTTGCCTGGGGTCAAGGTGCGTAGTTTCAATATCAAGAAAAGTAATTGCTTTAGCAGAGGCTAAGTTACCCATGGATCTCTCTCACTTTATTGAATTAATGTCTTTCTTAGAGTTGAGCTTGATGTTCATGCTCTTATTCAACTTGTTAAAGCTATCGATATCTGAAAAAAGGTCAACCTGTTTTGACATCCCGTGGTTAGCATCGCTGATACCGTCGCAGTTTGCCTGATCTTGCTCGTTTAGAAAATTAGTAATCTCATCGTTAATGTCATTTCCGATAATTGCCTGAAGCGTATTTGCTAGATCAAAACCAGAAGTAACATCAAATTCAAAGCTTACGTTACCAAATTCATTTTGAATTTTATAGAAATTTCCGTCGCACTGAATTTCTATGTTTTCAACCTCGTTATCTCTATTCACAATCTTTACTGTCTCAATAGTCTTCCAGTTCATTGCTTGCCTCCTTTAATAAATAAGCAACTTTTTGTTCTCTCTTCAGAGATTTAATTTTACTCTCTAATCTTAACGCCTGAGACCTGCTTTTTACAAAACACTTCGCAATTAAGACAACCGGGCGACGAGAACGTGTATACTTTGCGCCACGCTTTGAGAAATTGTGTTCTCTGACTCGTCTGCCTACGTCTGTTGTCACTCCTGTATATAAAGAGTCATCAGAGCATTTAACAATGTACACTACCCATCTTAAGTTATGAATTTGTATTTCTCTCTAACTGATTTTGCTGCTGCAGAAAGGTGTCTGTCTGAAAGATAATCTGACATGTTCTTCTGTGTCATCTCTTCGTCGTCTTCCTTTCTGAGTCTTGAAATAGCTCGGGTGATTTTAGCTTTTGCTTCTGGCGTTTTTGCATCTTCAAGTGCGATTCTTAAAGATCCTAAAATATCTCTTTCATTTTCTTTAGGGTTTTTTGGATCGAGAGCACTTTTACCTGAAGCATTTGCTAATTTGTGCTTAACTTCTCCATCAGGAGTTTGGACAAACGCATCAACTTTCCCGTCCTGTTCTCTATAAAATATTCTAGGTGCATCAGGATCGCTTGACAAGCCAATATCAAACTCAAACTTCTCTTCTACTAAAAGTGACTCTCTGATAATTCTTACTAAATCGCGCTTTGATATTCTCATGTTAATAAATATCAGAGAATATGATTATTTTCTAGCTTCTTTTTTTCGTCTCTTCGCGGCTTGCTTCTGCTTAAATTTTCTTTTCTCAGAAGGCGACATGTAGTATCTTCTGTTGCGCAACTCTCTCATAATTCCTGACTGTTCAACTGCTTTCTGAAACCTTCTCATTAAGCCTTCGAAGCTTTCATTCTTTCTTGCCTTGACTGATGCCATGCTTTCTCCTATTTGTATGACAGTCTAATCATACATCAGCTCTCATCAATGTACACAAAAATTTTCTAGAGCAGGTAATAAAAGATCTGACGTCTTTGTAGGATTAAGTTGCCCGAAGAAGTGTACGTATTTACCGTCTTCGATTATTTTACCCACAGCCATCCAGCACAATGAGTCAAGAACAAGATCTTCCGATATAGTCAGACCAAAGGTTTTGCAGTAGTAATCTAAGTAATTCATTTTTTAAAAGCCTTGCTTATTTCAACGGGTTTGAATTCTTCATTTTCTGTTTCTTCATCTTCTGGAAAGTATTCATCAATGAATGTTTTTCCTAACATTGACTTAGCCCCTTTCTTGTTAAACCAAGTGGAGCCACTTCCGTAACCTCTAAACCCTCTCAGGTGCGTGTTTTGTCCTTCGAGCTCTTCGAGTAGAATTTTTATTATTTCTAAATCTGTCATTTCTTTTTTCCGCTAAAAACTTCGCACAATCAAAAAGCACGCACGCGTATAAAAAGGACGCGACAACTGCACCTGTCAATACATATTCTGTAAGAGAGTTTCCATCACGATCCATTTTTCTGAAGCACCAAAATTGTCAAGGACACAAAAGGAACTGAAAAAATTAGCGCTAGACCGACATAGTAAATAACGTCTAAAAATCTTAAAAAGCTTTTGCTTGACTGCTCATCAAACTCTTTGTCTACTCCCCACGGGTAGAAAGCAAGATGCATAGCCTGAGATATTTTCTCCCTGCACTTTTTAAGCATACTTTATGAACTCCACTATATTTCCACAATTATCTTTTGCGTAGAAAGACTTAGATCCATCTCTGTGGTCTTTCCATTTTTTCTTTGGAAAAGCTTCTTCAAGAAACGCCTCTTGTGCCACAGTTTCTATTCGAACTGCAATATGAGGTGGATGTTGTCCTGGGGTGATAAAAGCAAATTTTACCGGGCCTGATTTTAAAAATGCCCACGTTTCATCTTGATAGAGGACTTCTGCAGAATCTAAAAACTGTTTGTACCATTTGACAGATTCATCAATATCAGTCGAAGCTATAGCAATATGATCAATTTCCACAATCAGTTCCAGCCTACACAGACTACTTTCTCTTTGTCTATATCGAACACTTCATTACCTACAAGATAAAAATTACCTGCCCCTTTTAGAGAAGGTGGACTTTCAATAGGAATTACTTCCAGATTGTTTCTTACAGGAACAAAAGTTTTTCTTTGAACACTGAATAGATAGTCTTGTTCTTTTCCAAGATTAAGCATATGAACAGGAATGGGCGGGCCTAGTTCTCTCATAGTTTCATCGCCCCACTCAGCGTCAAGAATCTTTTGCAGCGCTTCTTCAACTTCTTTCATATCAACTGGATCTTTTGAGCCAGCGTTTTCAATTTTCTGAATTAGAGATTCAATGTCATCAGTAGAAAAAAAGTTTTCTGTTTCTTCAGGGCTCATTTCCCATGCTGGTTCACCGGTAACGCTTTTTTTTGACGATGAATCTACAGAAATTTCATTTGATTTTTCTTCATCACTTCCTGATACTGGTGTCTTTTGAATCTTATTCTTCAATTCGTCCTCGCTGTGTTTCTTTATATTTTTCAATGTCCTCGGAAGATGCCTCACGAAGTATATAACTGCTACGGCTAATATAGCCTTCGTGAGCATCCACTTCCAGATATTTGATAAGGTACGGCGTACCATTTAACTCCCTCAGTTCAATCCAGTCTCGCGTTGCCATTGAATTCCTCGTATATAATTATATCGCGATTGCAGAGATATTTAAAACGCTGTTCAACTATCTGCTCATCAACACGTTGTATGGTTTGACCTAGGGTTTCTTCTGGTTTCTTGAAAGGTTTGTAGTACCTCTCGATAATCTTGTTTTGCAATTTCTCACCTATTGGGCTTATGTGTATAATAACATAAGTGAGAAGTGTTTACACATTGTTTATGTAATCTACGAGAAGACTCTCTATCGCTCTCATTTGATTTAAGTCTGCTCGTTTGACTGCCTCGATAATTTTTATTTTTAACTCATACACTTCAGTCTTGCTGCTTGCGTGATCTTTAAATCTTATTTTCAAAAAAGACTCAAAAGGTTGCTGTCCAAAAATATTTTTAAAGTCTTTGCTGCCAATCCGGGAAAAGGTCTCTGTCACTGTTAGCCTGGGATCTGGAATCGGCTCGAGGAGGGTGAGCTGGGGATCTGTCGGCAGTTCTTCAGGTTCTGGATCTCCCCTCGTACCCATGAATTCAGGGGTACCCCTGATGTCTGCGTTAACAATTTTTTCTCTGAGCTCTTCAAAAGTCAACGGCTTAGTCAAGCCCCAAACAATATCAAACTTGGACTCATCGAGGTCCGCCGCTCCTACTTTAGAATCTCTAAAACATAGTGCGACAGATGCCTTTGTTATGTCGTCGCGGGAATTAATAACTCTAAGTGTACCATCTTGATTTGCAGAGAAAAGTGTACCAAAGTTAAGGTACGCGTTGCTAAGTATCGCGGTGCCGATCAGGGTCCTTGACTTAGCAAAACTAGACTTCACTGAGTAACCTACATCTCCCTTTGTTACGTCAAAAAACTTCTGACCCTTTCCGAGAGGAGCGCTAAAGCCAAAATGCTGAAGCATGTTTTCACTAATTATTTTCCAACCAGAATTGTTCTCACCAACAGATGAGATAGCGTCTACGATGATAGCTAACCTTTGAACTTTAAAGTTTTCATCTAAGTCCGACAAATCGATAAGCTGAGTATTGTCGGACTCTGGCACCGGGTGTGGAAGTTTTTTGACTTTGATAACCTCACCCGGGCCCAAGCCTAAATCAAATGTGTACTCTCTACTATCCTCTTTTAAAATTTTGCTAATCTTCTGTCGAAGCACACTTTCTTTTATTTTCATTACAGAACCTTGAGGGCTGCCAAAGCTGATGCCATTAGGAATTGAACGACTGCAAACACAGTTATCGCTTTGGTCTTAAACATCTTAAGCTCTTGCACTTCTGTTGTTAACTCTTTGAGTTGTGTGGGTGAGGTGACCTCGTCGATCTTTTCCTTCCACGCCCGAAGTTCATCAACCTTGTCTTCTTTCGCCCTGATGGCGGCAAGTTCTTGCTTCATATCTTGAAGCTCTGTTCTCAATCCTTCGATGCTTTTTGCAAGTGTCTCTAGCTCTTTGAGAACCAATTTGGAGTATTCACCCCATCCGTTTTCACCACTCATTTTACACCCCCAGCGCTTGCTATTTCACAGAGGATCTCGTCAATTTTTGTTTTGATAACTTCGACTGTGCAGTCTTGACATTCTGAAATCTTCTTGAGTTCCTGAACTTGCTCGAGCAGCCACTTTTGGTGTGATGCTTTCTCCGCACGAGTTTTCTCTCTCTCACACAAAGCATCTCTCATCGATTTTAATTTTTCAAAACGTTCAACCTTCACTTGATCTTCCATGACACGACTCAATTAATTACATAAAATAAAACTCCGGATTACCTTTCTGAGCATTGACTCACTCAAGACGGCGTGATCCGGAGACTCTAGCAATCCCATGTCCTCTAAGTACTGCGCAATCTGCTTGTAGACAGGTGTCTTGTTATCTCTGTAGCTTCCGCTGTGTCCGTGAGGCCAACCTCCGTGTGAAGTTGGACGATCTAAGTAAAGATCTTTCAGCTTACTGCTTTTTGTCTTCTTCTTTTTGCTCATGATAACGATACAACCTACTGCAAACCAACAGCGACCCAGATAGGGCTGCAAGTTTAAATAGGTTCCAATCACTTAAAGTTACAGACAAACACATCAGCATTACATTAATAACGATGCACGCATCAGTCATGACCCTGATGTAGTGTCGTGCTGCATCTCGTGTCTGTCTATTCACTCTATAATAAGTATTTCCTTTACTCTCTAATTACACGAAGATCTTGTGCTTTCATGTCATGAACTTTGCCGTCAAGCTCACTCAAGAACTTGACTCTGCGCATCTTTGAAAATGCGCCTCCACCGTTTCCTGCAGTTACTTTTATATAGTAAACTTCTTGTACTACTCCTCGGTTGCTCATATGATATAGCGCTTCTACTCTGTCACCAACCCTGACGTTCATCTTCAATCTCCCTGAGATATTTCTTCTTAATAGTCTTATGCAGACCAGGATTAATCTCAAGACAATCATACATCATTTTATTGCGAATTAAAACACGAGGTCGATCAGTCAGAAGATTAGTTTCGTCGATGCAATAAGGTAATTTACTCCGATCGCAGAATTTGATTAGTTGGTCCTTTCTTGTAAGGAGCATGGGTCGCAGGTAGTTTCCTCTAATTCTTGGAATAAGTTTTCCCTCGCCATGGAGTGATGAAAAGATCCACCACTCGACTGCATCATCGAGGTGATGTGCAGTAACCACAGCGCGCTCAGACTTGTCCAAGAAATCATAGCGCATATCTCTCCAGGTTGCCTCAAGGCCCTTGCCTTTCAATTCAACAGAAGATAACGTGGTCCATCTTAGAGGTACCCTCAACTTCTTGCAAACTTTCTCTACAACTTGAAGTGACGCATCTGAAGCTTTTGTCCCGTGATGAACAAAAGCTGCATTGACATCACGTCCTGATCTACGCAAAAAACCAAGGAGTGCGACAGAATCAGGCCCGCCACTCAGTGCTACTTCAACTTTCTTTGGGATCTTGCATGCAAGTTTAAACATTTTACCTCACATCTTATTTTACATACCTAGTTTTTAAAATGCACGCTAAACTAAGCACTCATGAAAACCAGCCGGAAACACATCCTTATTCTGTCTATAGAACCGCTTCCAATCGCTGTCAAGAATGTAAGTAACTGCAGAGTCTTCTTTTGATCGAACACTTCGCCCATACGCCTGAACAATGGTCATTGCTGTCTTCATCGGGTACCACTTGTCATTCTTGTTCATACGCTTTCTAATAATTGGGTCACCTAAGTATGGGTACGGAACTTTGACAATGATCTGGAATCTAGAAGCATCATCTTTCAAGTCGACGCCCTCTGTCATTGAAGGCGTCAGAAGAACAGTTGGCTCTTTAGAACTAATGTGCTTTGCCAAAATCTCATCACGGTTGTCACTGTTATGTGTCAGAATTCGCTTTGATCGAATCTTCTTTTTTAGGTAGTTTGCAATCTTGTAGGTGTGACAGTGAATGATGCCCTTTTCGTTCTTGTGTTCTGTCATGATTGCCTTGACTGCGTCTTTTGCTCTTGGCAGTGTAAAGTCAATAACTTTCGCACTAAAGCTTCCAATGTCAGCATGAATAATAGGCCTGTTCTCCACTGGAAATGGAGAGGCAATACTGATAGAGTCATAATCACTCTTTGAAATACCCAGCGACTTTGCGAAACCATCTGCATTCAAAATGGTCGCAGACATGAGAAGAACCTTCCGGCCCATTCGAAAGAGATAGGTCTCAGCGTACTTTGAAACATCGATGGCACGGTAAGTTACGCGGACATAGCCTCGCTTTTCTGTTTCGTTAATCTCCATAACCCAATTGTCCGAAGAGTAATCTTCAAGAAAAAGTGTGAGCTTGTTCGAGTGTGACTTAAGCATGTCATACTTGAGAGCGATAGCAGCAAGGTCTTTTACTCTAGACTTTAAACCCAGGTTTTCAAGCTGCTGCTCAAAGTAAAGAATCTGTTTTTGTAGTTTTGGATTGTAAACGTCGCGGACCCACTTGTAGAAGGCAACCGGAGTGACCTTACCCGGCCACTTGCATTTTACAACTTTCTCGCAAAAGTACTGACTAATCGAGACTTCAACAAACTTAGTGAGTACTGACTCAGCATTGTGTGCTTCGTCAACCACTAAAAAATTTCTAGGAGTAATCTTTCCTGAGTAAGTTGACTCCATAATAAAGTAGGGAAAGTTTGTCACAGACTCAGGTGATTCTAGAAAAAGCTTCTTCTCACGCTTATAAAGACAGTCAACAGTACACTTCTTAAAGAACCTTGTCGATTTGTCTTCAGTCCGGAGCATCTGTTGACTTGTTCTACAATCGTTTTTCTTGTGATACTCACACTGATAGTTCTTAGAAGAGTATACAGATGTCATCTTCCCGTTGGGGCTGCCAAAGTCATTTTCATACTGTTCTTGCAAAACACGTTGTGTTGTTAGAAAATAAGAGCCCTTAGAATACTCGTCAGAGAAAGGTAGCTTTTCATTTAAAACTCTTCCCAAGGTTAGACCCACTGCAGACTTGCCTACACCGGTTCCTGCCTCTAAGATAAAAAATTTCTTATCATTTTTTAAAAATGTTTGAACAGCTGCAGCAATTGCTTGAATCTGCTCTTGACGCGGGGTTTCGTATGGAAAGTGACTGCTAAGGCTCAAGATAGTCTCCTATGAGAATATCTTACATCCTCACCTTCTTCTTTACACTCAAATAAATTCTAATAAATTCTTTTTATCTTCTATTTGACTCGCGCCGCAGTTGTCTAAAAACTGCAAAAACTCATCATGAGCCGCACCGCTATACTTGATTTCTTCATTCGTAATTCTAGTAAATGCTGGCATGAATTTCTTCTTTACAGAAAGAGAAGAAATTTTGACTACACCATCGACTTTTTTAAAGGACACAAAATACTCAAGGTGTCTAACTTGAACTCTAGTACGAATACCTGTCTTCGCCTTCAAGAGGCCCATCATAGATTCTCTGACTAAATCTTCAATCGTTGAGTTCGTGGCAAATCTTCTCATCTTGTTTTCCTTACTTAGTGTGATTGTCTGCAATGGAAGAAGACGCCCAAGAGTCAGGTTTTACTTTTAATCCAAAACCCATACCGCTAATCCATCCTGCGACCGTAGGCATCATTACTCTAGTTTTATTTTCTTTGTTTAGACCTATATCTACGTGCACTTCTACTTTTGTACTAGGAGAGCATTCGTTTACTTTCTGAGCTGCTTGAACTGAAAGGCTAACCTCTTCGGTGATTTTACTCTTTAAGTTTTTGTACTCAGGGTTAGTGCTTCTAAATTTTTTGTAGTAATACGTCGCTATTTTCTTTTCGTTATTGTGAAAAGCAATGACTGTCGCGAAAATGCAATTACCGCCTCGGAGCATGGAATCAGTTCCGACGTAAACGTTTGATCCTTTCTCAATCAAAGATTTCATAGTCGAATCAAAATCTTCATTTTTTATCTGGCTTCCGTCTGGAGAAACCCAGCAAGGTTTTTTATCAATTAGAATCATCTAGGTCTACTTCAGGTTTCTGATAAAGTTTTTGATATCTGATCTTGAGAGATCTTCACTTTTTTCAACATCTTCGTTGATCATTGAATTATTTAATATTCTTCGGCTTTTACTGGAAAGATACTTCATAGCATTTATTGCAGATTGTATTCTATCTGCTTCTTTTCTATGTTCTCTATTAGATCTCGGTCGGAGAGATTTCTTAACTGCACGCAGATTTCCTATCATCTCTTCAAGAAACTTCTCATAAGACTCAGTGCCAATAGATAAGTCCTCTCTATTCTCTAAAAATAAAAGTGCTTTATCAAATCTTTCTTTTATTAATTTTTTGCTCATCTGCACCTCATGCTTAGTGATTATATTTTTTATTCTTGTTGTTTACACCTTTTATTAAGCACACCCTTTGCAATACTTGTTGCTAAATCTTTAAACATAAAAGGTAAAAAGGCATGAATAAGGCATGCACCTGCTGCAACACCTAACATTACACTACATTGTGAAGCGTGTTTTAAGTGAACAAAGTAGGTTTCACCTTGCTCATGTGGGTGCTCGCAAAAAATATCTACCACGCTTTTCATTTGTGAACAACCACCTTGAGATTAGTGTCACCTTTAATTATTCTGTGCCACTCGTTCTTTTCCACACTAATTTTGTAACCTGGCTTTATGGTGACAGGCAAACAGTTATCATACTGAAATTTCCAGTTTTCGCCGGCAACGACTTCGATTTCTCTGTCTTCCGCGTCTCGATGCCATGCTAGCTCAGACGCTTCAATTTCGATTGAGAACTCTCTGAGAAAAGTTTGATCATCGATCTTTTTTTCTCGGTAAGGTTTTTTACCACCAAGTGACATAAGGCGCACCTGTTACTTTTGGATATCTTCCAATCCTGCAAGACCAGTACGAAGCAGTTGTCTTGTCTTTTGTTTGCTCACATCTGTGTCTATTTCTAAATGATTTTCTTCTCTTTGGATCTCTAAGTCCTGTCGTCATGCCTCGTTGACCAAAAGAAACTTTTTTAATATTCTTGGTTTTTGGATCTCTCACATAGACATAGAATTTTTTTCTGCCACCGCGCTTTGGTTTATTGAGTTTAACCTTACGACCTTGGTATTCAGCCTCAAGCATCGCGTCAGCTTCTTCAGAAATTGGAAAGTCAAGAGCGACTTCTCGGCCTTCGTAAACCCCCCACTGTCCTAAATCGCTCTCGACAAGTTCAGCATCGTCTTCTGTGAGCGCGAGCTCGCGCGCGAAGTATCTTGCGCGTGCTTCGTTTATAAGATCGAAAAATGCTTTAGACCCGGGTCTGTACACAGATTCCATGAGAGGAATATCTTCTCGAACGTGATACTTCAAACCCTCTGAAAAAAGAACTTCTTCTTTGATGAGCTTTTTAAGATTCTTTTTTGTGATGCGCATACAAAAACTCCTCGCTATAACTATACAGCGAGGAGACCAAATTCTCTGGTTTTATTTTACTTAATTTTGATTGTCTTCTTTTTAGTCTTTACCAAGGGCGGAATTCTAACTGTTAGTAACCCGTCCTTAAACTCAGCGTCTGCCGAAGACATGTCAAGTTGATTCTGGTGATCAACAAATGTCTTTGTAAAAGCCCGCCGGGCGATCCGGCGATGGTGTGATTCTTGCTCTTCGTTCTTTTCAGAAGAGATCGTGATCCGATTCTTGTCGGTCTCGACGCTCAAGCTATCTCGCGCAAAACCGGCCAAGGCCATCTGGATAACCTGTGTGTCATCCTCTTCTCGCCAGATATCAGTTAGTGGGTATCCCTCTGTTGAATTCTTAACCCAGTGGTCAGGTTCTGCAAAAAACCCTTCAAAAAACTGGTCAAAGGCTCTGCTGCTCATAATTGCAGGCGTGGTTCTCATCATCAAACGTGTCATATCGTCCTCCTTATTTAAGCAAGTTTGATAGTATTTTGCGACCCATTAGGCGTCGCAAGTATAATATAGACACGCAAAAAAAGTTGTACACCCTCTTTTTTAATTTATTTTAAATTTGGAATAAGTCATCACCTAGAAGGTCATCTAAGAAGTCATCTACAGACTGAACTTCTGTTTCAAAAGCATCTACGATTACCTTGGGTGGAAAGATCATAGTCGAGACTTTTTCTGCAACTTCTCTAAACTTTTCAGGTTGATTAGCTTTAAGGTTGTCTACAGACTCTTTGAAGTCTTGAGAATACAACTCATCAATGCCACGTGACATCTTCTGTATTATGTTAAAAACTTCTTCCGAGGACATCAAATCAAAAGCTTGAATCAACCTTCTTGAGAAGAGCATTGATCTCTTTGAAGGGAGTGCACTCGTTATAAACATGTCGCTGATTCGTTCTCTATTTCTCAAGAAGTCTAGGGCACTAGATTTCTCTTCTATTGCTTGCACGAGTAGCTTAGTAACTTCAGGAAGCGCTATTACCTCATCTTTTATTCTGTAATCTGTAATGTTTCTGTCGATTATCTCAATAGGCAAGAGATGGCGCTGAAGGTGCATAATAAATACATCGTCAAGTGCAGACTCGTTCGGTACTACACTGCTGCCTTTTTTGTAGGCTAAACGTGCTTCTTCAACGGACCGGGCTTTCTTTACGTCTGCAATGAGGTCAGCAAATTTCTGGAAACTACTTCTCGCTTTTTTAATTACGCCTAGTAAAAAGCGGGTACCTTCCGGGCCAAAAATTGAAGTGTTGCTTGAAATTTCTTCTTTGACGTCTTGAAGCATTGCAAGCTTTCCTGCCATCTGCTTAACTTCTAAATTGCCAGTAATCATTGACCCCTGTATTGCCATAGATAAGAGCTTAGTCATCAGACCATAGTCGGTAGTAACATAAATAGATCTTTGTTGCGCAGCCTTTTCAAAAATATTTTTTAAATTATCTACAGATTTGAAGTGCTCCGGATCAACCTGTGCTAACACTCTTATCGCTTCTGACACGCCTTGAAATTTATCATAGTTGTAGCTACCATCGGGCTGCTTGATTTTTAGAAGATTAACAATTGTAGCTCTTACTTCGGGAGAGATAACGGCAACTTTGAGTCGAGCCATTTCCATAAGGTTATTAATTTCACTGATCTTTTCTCTAAACCCTAGTGACCCAAGGACGTGTGTGATTAATTTAGGATCTGTTAGACTTTTAAGTTGATATTCAACTGAAGGTGAGTCTTTCTGCTTATCTGCTATGCTGTTGACAACTGCCATTATTTGGTCATAGTAGGGTGATGTGGCAGATTTCATGTCTTCAAAGAAACTAGCGCGCGGTGTATTAGCGTTATTGTCTCTTTCTACCGTTGATCCTGCGCCTCCAGACGGATCCTGTATCTTACCTTTATTTACGCCAATGCTTATGTAATCCCAAACGCCAGAGGGGTCGGGATGAGGTCTAGGGTTGTCTTTGATAATGTAGACTAAATATTTGTTTATACCGTTGTAAGAATAAAACAAGTTAGATCCTGACGTTCTTGCTGTGCACCAGGTCACGTTAGACTTCATGGTGACAGGATCAAACCCTGCAATTCTAATACTGTCAGATTTTGTCTGGGGGAGCCAAATGTTCCAAGGTCCTACTTTTTTAACGAAGATGGCTGCTGGATCTTCTTCAGTCACAGTGTTCTTCGATTTTTTTAAGTCTGACAATGTCATGATCTGAGACATCTCATCGGAAGACATTTTCCCCCAGTCCATTGGGCTCTGTGTCCAAGAATTGACATTCTCCCAATCATATGGAGGTTTCTTCCAAGAGGGATTCTTTCCTGATTGCTCATAAGACAGGGCGAGTATCTCGCCCCAGCTTTTGCCGCCGTAATCTTTTTTATCTCGACGCTGCCATCTAGCTTTAATCTGGGGGACTTTTGAGATGTATTTTTCTAGCGTTAGAATGGCGTCAGCAATGGGGTGAGTTTCTTGGATTTTTGCATTCTCACCATATCTCTGAATAAGCCATCTAATGGAAGGAGGTTTAAACTTTGATACTTTTTCTGCAAGAGAAGAATCGTCTTGAACAAGCGTCAAGATTTCTTCTTTATCTTGTTTGAAGCCTTCTAGTAGAAGAAGAGCCTCTCTTAACAAGTATCGTAGCTGATGCTCTGTTAGCAGTCTCTTTTTCATTTATCTCTCAGAGTTCAAGGCCTGGGTCACGCCAGTTAGTGTTAAAGTTTAAATAGTCATCATCTCCAAACGCTACAGCAAAAGAAAGGTCATATTCTCCATACATCTTATCATCATACTCGTCGTGATAACGATAGAATTTTGTGACTTGATCAAAAACTTTTCTAGCTAGTCCTTTCATGCCTGCGTCTGACGAGATGAAGTCTAAGTCTTGTGTGCCAAAAGTAATAGTGCCTTCGCTAGGTGATAATCTAAGAAGATCGATTGCATCACGCCCGTAGATGTCGGCGCGTTCTTCGACGTCGATGGCAAAGTCAGTGTCTGTTGGTGGGTAAAATCTATACAGTAAAGCGAAGAAGCTCTCTTCTGCGATGTTCAGAGAAAAAATTGCTTTAATCAAGTATCCGACGGATGTTTTTGCGACTTCAGCTCCAGCAGCTAAACCAGGGTTCTCTGCAACGATACTGTCAATCTGAGAGTTTGCAGCGCCTATCATTCTGTTGTGAAACCCGCTAGAAGTTATTACTTTTTGCATGTTATCAACCATCTTTGGAAAGTAGACGGATTCTTTGCCAGTCATGGATCTAACCATAATTGACTGCAAAACTTTTCCACCTGCTCTTGCGAGAACGAGATCAAACCTCTTTGGGCCAAAGAGAGTTTTTACAATTCCATACGCAGCGTTGTATTGAGACTCTTCTGAGTCATCGAACGCCTCATAGCTAGCATCACCTCGAGGTAGAGGCATCTCCGTGAGCGTGCGTCTGATGATGGATTCCAATACTGTTCTTGTTACTTTCATTTCTTCTCCTAAAAGGGTGCCGTTACTTCATAACCAAACTGATAAGCCCACGTCACGCCCCACAGGCTTAAGTCCTCAACAGGCTGGAAGTGACTATTTTCCATTCTGGATCCAGCAGTCATGCCTACGAATTTCATGATAGTGTCCCATGCGCGTCTTGCCGCAGGTAGCACATCAGCTAATGCTAATGCTTCTTTTAATGCAACGTTATCTACAGATTCGTGTGGCGTATGTTGTATCGTCTCACCACGCTGAATGGCCCACCTTGTATCTACGTCGAACTCGTGTTGAAGAGCCGTATCTACACCGTCAATGTTTTGCATGTCGTATAAAATACAAAAAGCAATCTCTGTAGCAACGATTGAGCCGATAGCAGCGTCCATTACCTTGTGAAACGATTGTCGGGCGATGTATTTAGATATGTCAGAGCTTTCTTGATATGATGTTGAAGCTTCTAGCGCTTCATCACTTACACGCTTAACAAAAGATCTAACTCGTTCGCTTGAGAGAACGCTGGCCGCGGCTGTGTTAAATTCTCCTACTGACAGTGTTCCTTCTCGAGTGACTCTTTCAAGAAGCTTCATGACGATCCTAACTAGACCAGCTGTCACAGTCTGACCCCACATCTTGCTTTGAGTCGCCTCAGCGAGAGCTTCGTAAGCATTTTTCAGGTCAATCTCACTCGGCCCGGACTCTTCTTGCTCTCTTATGACTTGTCTTATGATTGATTCTAAAATACTCTTTGAAACTTTCATCTCTTCTCCTAAAAGGGTGCCTTGATTTCCCAACCAAAAGTAAGCGGCGCGCTGTCTTCGTGGTCTTCAATCTGAGCTTCCGTGAAACCAAAAAGTCTAAAGTCGCGAAAGTCAGCAAATTGTGAGTTTTCGTATTCATGTGTGAAACCCACAAACTTCATAACTTGCTCCCATACGTGTCGTGCGATTTTTAAAACGTCCATGCCGGCCAAGGCATTACTAATCACTTCTGGTGTTAATTCTATTACAAGGTCTGAATTGTGTGCGTAATCGTAACCTCCGAAGAGTTCTTGCTGTAGGTCTTGAGGTAACACTGATCTCATTTGATAAAAAACAACTGCAACAAGTTCATCAACGACGACAGACCCAAGAGCTGCTTTGATAATTTTTTCTATAGAAGTTTTCGCCATCTGCTTCGAATCTTCTTCAGCTGATTGAAAAGCTGGCGCTTGAGAAAGTGCACTGCTTGTCACTTGAGAAATTTGGCCTAAAACCTTTGGGCTGTTCATGACTTGCTTTGCAAGTGTGTGATATTTTTTAGCTGAAAAACTACCCTGTGCATTGAGTCTTTTCATAATGCCAAGTGCTAGTTGTGTCAGCAATACAGACACACTTTTGCCCCAATATAACGTTGACGTCGCTTGAGCGACTAACAAGTAGCCTTCAGCAAACTGTCGCATTGGGTCACCTTCATAGTCAGATATGGTGTACTGCTCTCTTATAACCTGCTTTATGATTGACTCTAGTATGTTTCTTGAAATCTTCATTTACGACCTTTTCACATTAGAGTTTCTCTATTTTCTGGTGGAACCCAGTCTAAATTGAGAATCTCAAATACTTCTTCTTCTGTCTTGCCGGCGGCAATATTCTTACCTTCATTATTAAGTATCTCGTACTTTGTGTATTTTAAGCCGTATATTGAGGCCCACCCTGACAAAAATATACTGAACCCTGCTGGCCCTGTGAAGTTGAGAACCTGAACCCCGTAAGTGTCTTCCGTCGCTGGAAAGAAGTCGACTTGGATTCCGTTAATGGAGAGAAAGTAGCCTCTTGGGCTTTTCTTCTTTTCATATGGGAGCTTGTTAAACCACTCTTCAAACTCACCTATGTCTCGAGGTATAAAGACAATGTCTAAGTCTCCTATATCGCTTTTCTTTCTTCTGTACGAACCGCAGACTTCAAAATTTTTGCACAAGTTAAAAAACAGCGCTTCTCTTAAAATTTCAATAACGGCGTCAACTTCTGCTCGAGAAGCTCGACGACCGTCCATCATTTTTCCACTCATTAAACTTTCCTTGATCTTCTCATAAGTATATTGTCGTTTAGTACATTATACAACAAGGACTCACGTAAAGAAAGTTTTTTTCCGACTGTGGATCCTAAGAACTGACCGAATGCCTTGTCTTCCAGATCTCTTGACTTTTGGATTGCCTTCATGAAGCCTGTCCTGAAAGCTTCGTCTGTGTACTTGTTTCTAATAGCCTGAAGCTTTCCAAGTAAATTTTCGCTGTTCTTTCCTGCCTCGTCTAGAACTAAGTTATAGTATCTTGACAAGACGGTTCTAAGCCGCTCAACCAGTTCTCTTGATTCTGCTGGTGCAGGTGCTTGCTTAGCGCCTAAATCTAACTTGAGCAAGTTTTGAAAGAATATATCTTCATCTGTTCTAATTCCGTTTAGCGCAATGTGAAAAGCGTCTTCAAACCCAGGTTCTCTGGCGAGTCTTTTAATTTCGTTCCAGACAGTGGGCAAAACAGTTTGTCCAACAGCCATCGCCGGTGTGACAAATTCATCCATCATTACTCTTTCAATTGCTCCAGAAGGATCTCCGGAAGACTTCTGCTTCAATCCAGGCTCACCTGCGTAAGAGGGTTGGCTAGTCTGAAATTTCTTTGTTGTAGGCGCTTTAGGCATCGGCGTCCCTACAAAATCTTCGATGTCGTCATAAGGATCTAGATCGTCGTCAACTGCAGAAGCTCTTTGAAACCTTGCTTTATTTTTCTGTGCTCTCGCAGCAGCTGCAGAAAACTCATCTTCAAAGTTACCCTCAGGAGCTGGCCCACTAAGAACGTCATCTAGAAAAGAATCTAAGTCTTGTCCTAAGATGTCGTCAAAGCTTCCGCCTGTGCCTCGCACTGCTGGAGAATCGTCATCTGCTGTGCTGGAATCTGGAGAAGACGTAGTCGCTAGCGAAGCATCGTCTAGATCTAGATCGTCGAGCATATCTTGCACAGCTGTGTCCACATCAGTCTGTGTCTTTGTCTTGGCTTCTGTAATTGATTCGATGATTAGCTTTCGCAATTCTTTTCTGTTCATAACAAATTCCTACTCACCAATTCCGTGGTGTCCTACATCATACTCTTCTCCAGGCAGCAACTGATGGTTATCTTGAGTACTCCGAAGTACTCGAAGAATTTGCTGATAGTAGTAGTCGTCGGACACTTTCCCTGGCATGTTTCTACTTTTATTTAGCAGTGCCTCATTTGCGATCTTTGAAATTTTTTCCATGGCATCAACAAAACTCCTGGGCGGGTACTTATCTCTATCAATTGCTTCATTTATTACTTGATTCATTAATGATCGTAGCTCTTTTCTGTTCATTCAATACTCCTCACCAAATAGATCAACAAGTTTACCTGATTCTAGGCCTTGTAAGTATGCTTCAAAATCGTCGTCTTGAGATCTTGAAATATCATCTTCAGGAACATTTGACATCATCGAAGACAAAACATCGACTTCCTGTTGACTGAGATCTGTCGGGTCTGACTCTGTATCGTCACCTTCTAAATCTGAACCGTAAGGCTGAAACTTATAAATTTGACCTACAGGATCTTCGTCTTCGTTTTCGATGGAAGGTCTCACCCTATCAGACGGAAACCGTGTGACTGTACCCTCTTCAAGCTTTTCATTTCCTGACACTTTTGAAACAACACCCATAGCTTGTATGAACGCGTTGCGCTCGGAGTTTGTGAGTTGTTCATAGACAGAGGGTTTTGTGAGTGTGGGTCTGTAAGAGTCTTTGTATGTGTCAACAAATTCTCTTACTATCTTTCTGAGCTTTGACCTCTTAATTTTCATCACTTAATTCCTATCGCAGCAGCAGTTTGCTCGCCAGGAAGCATTATTTTGTCTCCGACCTTAATGCTGTCAGCTGATTTTATCTTAGTTAAGCGTTCATCACCGCCTTTAACTCTATCATTCTGCATTTTTATTAATTTCTTAATTTGATCTTGAGTTAAAGTCTTTCCAACTGCGCGCTTGTATATCTGTGACAAAGTTTCATCTTTCTTAACTGTGTGAATTGATGTTCTGTCTTCGTTTAAAGATTCAGCTATTATCTTTCTTAATTCCCTTCTTGTAATTTTCATTTTATTTCCTTGAGTATCTCTTCTATATCTAGGCCCCCACAATCAATTTTTTTAGTACTGCAGTGGAAATGGTTCATGAAACCTTCGAATCGGCCGCTTGCCGCATGTGTTGTGTAAGCCCACTTCTCAGCAGGGGCTTCGAGCGGAATACCACAACCTTCGTGCATTGCACGATAAAGAGCTTTGAGCGCTTCTAGCTGTTCTGGATAGAACCACGTAAAGTCTCCTAATTTTTTATTCTGGGCAAGAGCACCACTCATGACAGGCCTCTCTTTTCCGACATTTCTCTTGTACCAGTTCTGGTACTTAAGATAGTACGCGTTTGATATTTCTACACCAACAGAAGACCTGTTAACCCTAGAGTTACCAGCATGCCAGCAAGCATCGTTAAGATCATGAAGTTGAATAATTGTTCCGTCATTATCGATGCAGAAGTGTACTGAAACGTTTCTCTTTGCGAGGACTTTAGCGCAGGACATGCTATTGAGACACACATCCCAGTGTGTAACAAAAGACTTGATGTCTCTTTTGCTGCTGTACTTTGTCAGACCTTTGCTTATCGGGTAAGGAAACCCTAAGTCTCTAAAAGTATGAACTTTTTCTGCAGGCCAGTCAATTTTAATTGGCTGTTCACCCCACCACAACACATCAGATTCATCTGTAACCCATCCGGACGACTTAGCATCTTCTAGGGCAGCGCGCTCAGCTGCAATAACTCTATATGTGCCTGGACCGCAAAGGCCGTCTGGTGTTAAGCCTCTCGCCGTTTGAAATTGTTTGATTGCTGTAGTTAGATCAGCATCAAATTTGTTGTGACCGTGCTTAAACCAGTCAGGTTTCCAGCCAAATCTTCTTGCCTGGTTTTTGTTGTAAGTTTCTGCACTCATTCATAAACCCCGTCTTATGATTAATTATCATACATAGTATCATTTGTATAGAAACTTTAATTTTTACAGAAACTAAAAAGGTGGTGACTTTCGCCACCACCTTAGTTTTAAAACTCAGAATATCAATCTTCTGTGTTTTCAGTCTCGGTGGGAGTCTCGGTCGTCGGCTGAGTTTCAGTTGCTGTCTGAGTTTCAGTGTTCTCAGCGTTTTCAACTTCTGCCTCAGTGTTGCCAGCGGCTGACTCAACTGCCTCAACTTCTGCTTCGACTGCAGGTGCTTCCTCAGACGCTGCTTCTTCAACAGCAGGTGGCTCAACTGAGCATGTTCCGTATGCTGTAGCAATAACTAGGACGCCGCCAACGACGCTTACTTGAACTCTCCAACGAGCCCATGCTGACTTTAACCATTCCATATCAATCTCCTTTTTAACGTTATGATATAGACACCTTTTTACCCGTGTCTTTTTTGGTATGTCAGCTAAGTATACTGATTAATTAGATTTTGTACAAAAATATTTTTTATTTAAATGGTGGACCCGGCGGGAGTCGAAC
>Ga0163109_10000903_pt1 | contig 23335 bp, 22 predicted proteins | sample CRUFie1St13metaG_FD_108704 | JGI IMG/M metagenome (GOLD analysis project Ga0163109, IMG submission 108704) | Marine microbial communities from the Costa Rica Dome - CRUD Field 142mm St13 metaG | ecosystem: Environmental > Aquatic > Marine > Oceanic > Photic zone | place: Costa Rica: the Eastern... | reverse complement strand
GTATTTTAGAAATAGATCCTCATTCAGAGTCCTTTAAGCTTTTAAATGAGGCAAGAGATGAATCTCATAGATTTGCAATTACTGCATCAAGAAAAAAAATTCGTAAATCAAATAAATATTCTGTATTGGATTCCGTTATGGGTATAGGCCCTGTAACTAAGAAAGCTTTACTGAAAAGATTTAAAAGTCTTAAAGGCATCAAAGAAGCTTCAAAGGATGATTTAATGACTATCAAAAATATAAATGAGACAATGGCATCAGAAATTAAACAAATATTATGATTACTAACATGCTAAATGTATTAACTCTCTCAAGAATCTTTTGTGCAATATTAATTTATTTGATTTTATTCTTAAAGAGTAATTACCCTATAGCTTTGTTTTTATTCTTTGTTGCATCTTTTTCAGACTTTTTAGACGGGTATCTTGCAAGAAAAACAGACTCAGTATCCGTATTGGGGGAAATTTTAGATCCGATAGCTGATAAATTATTAATCGTGTTTGTTTTAATTGGGCTGAGCATTAATCTAGATAGTTTTTTGATTGGATTTATTTCCGCAGTAATTATTTCTAGAGAGATTTGGGTTGCTGCCTTAAGAGATATTAATGCCAGAAATAATCAATCTGATAAAACTAAAGTAACTTTTTTAGCAAAGACAAAGACCGCGATTCAAATGTTTGCAATAATAATGTATCTTTTTGGTCTTAGTATAAATAACATGATGATACTCTTCTTTGCTGATATTTTTCTTATAATTGCGCTTTTAATTACAATCCAAACCGGTTTTCAATATACGATTTCAACTTTTAAAAAATGAATAAAGATAAAGAAATAATAGATATAGCTAGGCAAGTCATCGATGATGAAGTTGAAGCACTTATAGGTTTAAAAAATTATATTGATGAAAACTTTGAAGAAATTATAAATGTAATATGCAAGTGTAAAGGCCGTCTTATTTTCACTGGCATAGGAAAATCTGGTCATATTAGCAAGAAAATCTCTGCAACTTTATCAAGCACTGGAACGAGCTCTTTCTTTATGCACTCGACTGAAGCTTTTCATGGAGACCTTGGAATGATTCAAAGTGACGATATCATTGTAGCTATAAGCTATTCAGGAGAGACTGAAGACCTACTCAAAACAATTCCCATTATTAGGAAATTAGGTTGTTCTATTATAGGAGTATCTGGAAATGATAAATCTACATTAGCGAAGATTTCAGACTATCATCAATTGATAAAAATCAAAAAAGAGGCATGTCCGCTTGATCTTGCTCCAACTTCAAGCGCCACTGCAACTCTTGTTTGGGGAGATGCATTGGCAATCTCCTTAATGAACAAAAAAGACTTCAAACCTGAAGACTTTGCAAAGTCTCACCCTGGTGGAACATTAGGAAAAAGATTACTTTTGACTGCAAGAGATGTCATGATTACTGGAGATGATCTACCGATTATAAAATACAATGCTTTATCAAAAGATGTTATCAAAAACATCTCTGAAAAGGGTATCGGAGTAACATTCGTAACATCATTGGAAAATGAAGTTATTGGAATAATAACTGATGGCGATGTAAGAAGGGCGATTGATAAATCAAATTATTTTTTTGATATGAGCGCTCAAGATATTATGAGCGAAGGATTTTTATCAGTAGCTCCCGATGAACTAGCATCTGAGTGTCTTAATAAGATGGCTGAAAAAAAAATAGGATGTCTTGCTGTTATGCAAGATGAAGAGTTATTAGGCGTTATCAATCAAAAAGATTTAGTCAGATTAGGTATATAATTCTTTTTTTGAATGGCTGGGTGGCAGAGTGGTCATGCAGCGGACTGCAAATCCGTGTACGCCGGTTCGATTCCGGCCTCAGCCTCCACCTTTATATAAAAAAATAAAAAGTCAAATTTTATAAATTTTCTATATAATACGTCTTTTATTTGAGTATATTGTTATGAAAATTCTTGTAATGGGGTTACCTGGTAGTGGAAAAACTTATCTCACAGAGAGATTGCAGCCTCTACTTAATGCAGCTTGGTATAATGCTGATAAAGTAAGAGAAATGTCTAATGATTGGGATTTTTCTGATGAAGGGCGAAAGAGACAATCCAATAGAATGAGAACTTTTGCCGATTTCGAAAAAGATAGTGGAAGATTTGTAATATGTGATTTTGTATGTCCAACAGTTCAAACAAGAAAAAATTTTGCTGCAGATATAACTATTTGGATGGATACAATCAAAAAAGGAAGATTCGAGGATACAAATAAAATTTTTGAAAATCCAGCGAGCGTAGATTTCCATATTACTGAATGGAATGATAAGAATCATATCAATATTGCTCATGATATAAAGAAAGAATATGTTTGATTGGAAAAAACCTACTGTACAAATGTTGGGAAGGTGGCAACCCTGGCATAAAGGTCACCAAGAGCTTTTTAAGAGATGCGTAACAAAAACTGGGCAAGTCGTAATTCAAGTAAGAGATGTTCAAGGAGCCTCAGGTGGAGACGGCCAGGAAGATAATCCATTTGACTGGGATGCTGTATGTAAAAATATTGAAGAAGGGCTTCTTAAGGATGGTTTTAACAGAGGCGAAGAATATGAAATCATGCTTGTTCCAAATATAGTAAACATAACTTATGGCAGGGGCGTAGGATATGCTTTTGAAGAAGAAACTTTTGATGAAGCAATTACTTCTATAAGCGCAACCAAGATAAGAAAAAAACTTAGAGAAGAGGGAAAATTGGAATAAATATATTCCAATTAGTCTAAAATAGGAAAATGAAATCTTTTTTTTACCTGCGATGAGAGTCGGTATTATTGGTTGTGGCTTTGTTGGGAAAGCACTTTCAAATGGTCTTAAAGACTCAGTATCTAAATTAGAAATAGATCCTAAGTTAAATACTTTCACCAAGGATTTAGTTAGTTTTGATCCAGATATAATTTTTGTGTGCCTTCCAACCCCACTTAAAGAGGATTTATCTTTAGATTCAAGCATTGTTGATAAAGTTATTGAAGAGTTAATTGACTTACAGATAGATAGTTTAATTGTTCTTAAAAGCACAATTCTTCCAAACAACTTAAAAGAAATTAGTAAAAGAATAAAAAAATTTATTTATAATCCTGAATTTTTGAGAGAAAAGCATGCTAATGAAGATTTTGTCAACTCGGAATTAATAGTATTTGGTGGGAGCAGCGAAGATATTGAGATTGTTATGGATTTTTATGTTAATCACACTAAATGTAAATCTAATGATTTTATTCAAACTGATTTGATTACAGCTTCTCTTATTAAGTACACAATCAATACCTTTCTTGCAACAAAGGTATCTTTTTTTAATGAGATAAGTAAAGTTTTTATTAAGTCTGGAGCAGGAGATTCATGGAATAATTTTATTTCTTATCTTCAAAAAGATGTCAGGATGGGAAACAGCCATATGTCAGTCCCGGGCCATGATGGCAAAGAAGGTTTTGGAGGTGCATGTTTGCCAAAAGATTCATTTGCTCTGTTAAAGTATGTTAAAGAAAATAATTTGGACTTTAAGGTATTAGAATCTGTGTTAAATGTTAACAATAGTATAAGAGGCAAGTATAATGATGATCCTAGAGAAATCGAGCAGAGAATTACATATAAAAAAAATATTACTTAGTTTGCCCAGGTGGTGGAATTGGTAGACACAAGGGATTTAAAATCCCTCGAAGGCAACTTCGTGCCGGTTCAAGTCCGGCTCTGGGCACCATATAAATAACTTATGAAAATAATCTTACATATCGGAATGCACAAGACCGGCACAACATCCATTCAAGAGGGGCTTGTTGGCTATAAAAAAGATAATCATAAGTATGCGAATCTATGGGTTTCTTCTAATCACTCCTTTTCTTTTTGGACAGCTTTTCAGCCCAATGAAGTTCATCCTCATTTTCAAAGTACTATTTCTGAAGAAAATACGATAAAAAAAATAAAATTAGAGCATTTAGAAATGATAAGAAACAACTTAGAAGATGCTAAAAAAAAGGGTATGAATATTATTTTTTCTGGTGAAGATATATCTAATATTGCTATTGATGGGATTAAGGAAATAAAAAATTTGTTTAATCAGTATACCTCTGACATTCAAATAATTGCATATATAAGACCATCAGAGAGCTGGATGACAAGCGCTCTACAAGAAAATATTTATCAAGGAAATATTCAGGGGTGCTTTCCTCCAGAACAACCTTTGTATTTAATTAAGTTTAAAAAATTTATTGAAATCTTTGGATCAGATAATTGTACTTTTAGGCTTTTTAATAAGAAAGAATTATACAAATCTGACTCGTTTGCTGACTTTTGTAAATTAATTGATATTAGAAAACCTTTTTTTTCAAGTAAAAAAAATATTAGCTTTTCATTGGAATCAATAAAATGTATTTATGTCTTGAATTCAATATATGTTCCTGCAATGGGCATCCACTTCCTAACTCATGCAAGAGCTCAATTCATAAATTTTGTAGTTAATGCTTTACCTGGAAAATTCTTTTTACCAGACGGTTGGTCAAAAAAATATAGAGATCTATCAGATACTAAATGGATGGAGGACATTACGGGATTTGAGTTAGACATCAAATATGATGAAAAGAATAACGATGACATTAGCGTCGAGAGCTATTTAACAAATATTGGAAAAGCTGAAGTGACCGTCTTAAAAAAATTCCTTGAGTTAAATAATAGAAATATTGAAATAGATACGACTAAAGAATTAATCTTTAATGTTTTCTTAACTTTTCTTGATCCGGCATTGGATATTAAAGATTTTAATGCTGAGAGGTATATTAAGCTTAACCCAGATCTTAAAGACGAGGACATTGATCCATACTATCATTTCTTAATTTATGGCATAGAGGAAAGAAGAGAATACTAATTAAATAAAGCCTTTAAGAAATGCAACATGCCTCCATCCAATAAGCGACTCACCTAGATTATTCTTTGAATATAATCTTTGAGATAAATCTGAAAAATCTTCAACATTCATGAAGTCTGCCATAGGTTCAATCTCCTTTGAGGTCCAAAAGCCTCTCAAAGTGCCATCCATTTTGACTATTGAGCATCCAAAATATAGAAGTAACGCAGCATTTTGATGCACTTGAGAACCTTCTCTAAAGACTAGGTACCAATAATGGGCAATCTTCTCAAGAATATCTTTACCATGTTTTTCTTCATCGAATTCTGCAAGATTCTGTCTTAAAAAAACTGTTAAATCATCCAAGGAGAATACCATTGAAGATTTATCTCTTTCCGCTTGAGATATAGTATTTATACTCGACATTTCTGATGAAGAATCAGATCCAGTCATTGTTATATTAGTCGAGCTAGATTTTGCAGTATTTTGTATATGATACTTATTAAAAATATTTTGGTTTATAAGCCCAAACATATCCTGAACAGTAAATGTTTTCCAATGAACATTTTGATTCTGTCTTGTTAAAGCTTTAATGTTACTAAAGAGATACTTATCATTTTCATCAATTAGCTTTTTCATCAAGAGCTTAGATCCAAATACAGCTCCAAAGTCTGCCTCATTTGTAACACAGCTTTTAAGGCACTTTGACAAACCAAGCTCTCCTTTTTTAATTATGTTTGGTCTAACATCATTGACAACATAACTATTCCAAAACTTTTTAAATTTTTTATTATCAATAATTTTTTTATCCATTTTTATACAAAATGAGCCTAAATGATGCTGAACATCAAAATTCTCTGTTGCCCCTGCAACTTCAAATTCTGATCCAAGCATTTCATTAACAAAAAAGTTTAAGTTCTTAGAAGAGTAAAAGACACTATCATTAATCATAAGCACTCTATCAAAATCTCTATTTGCTAACTTTTGAAAAATTATTTTTTGGAATCCTAGCTTATAACTCCCAAAGTCTCTCCCATAGTTATATCTATTAATATAGACATCAAAATATTTATCAATTTCACCAATGCTATCTTTTTTAATTTTTTGTGTATTAACGCCAATTACATAAATATTATTTTCCTTTAATGTTTTTAAGAGGTTAATAACATCCCTTCTAAAAACATCTTTTTGATACATTGCAAAAAGAACAATATTCTTTTTATCCTGAAGATCTTCTGACTTAATTACCTTATATTTTTGAGAAAAAAACCATTTAATTTTCCCCTTTATGCTTAGCAGATTAAAATATATTGTAATAGCAGGTGTTTGTAACCTATGCTTAAGTTGTACAAAGAATCTAATCATACTTCCTCCATTTTATTCAAAATATTTTGCATCACTAAATTTTACTCCGTTTAGATCTTTAGAGCTAAGCAGTGGTTCAGAATTTCTAAGGTTCCAATCAATATTTAAATCTCTATCGTTCCATATAATACATTGTTCGGATTCCTTATTATAAAAGTTTGTTGTCTTATAGAGGAAATGAGCTGTTTCAGATATAACAATGAAAGCATGACCAAATCCCTCTGGAATCCAGAACAGCTTATTATCTGACCCATTTAGAAGAACGCTTGCCCAATCACCAAAAGTTGGTGACGAGGTTCTAAGATCTACAGCAACATCTAAAACTTCTCCTTCAAGAACTCTGACTAATTTACCTTGAGCATAGGGGTTATATTGATAATGAATGCCTCTAAGAGTTCCTTTTGAGGAGAAAGAGTGATTATCTTGAACGAAGTTTACAGAATGACCAACAACCTTTTCAAATTGCTTTTTATTGTAACTTTCAAAAAAGAAACCTCTTTCATCTGAAAATATTTTTGGTTGAAAGACTATTAAATCAGGAATATTTAATCTAGTTGCTTCCATCTTTATTCCTGAATGATCGACTTGAGGTAATCAATATATTCACCTTTTTTATTAGAAATAAATTCTTCAATTTCTTTTCTTGTAATCCATTTCTTATGAATTGCAATTTCCTCAGGACAACAAATCTTAGTACCCTGTCTTTTTTCTAAACTATAAATGAAGTTAGATGCGTCTAATAACGATTCAGGTGTTCCAGTATCAAGCCATGCATAGCCTCTAGATAGAAGTTCAACATTAAGATTTTTTTCTTTTAAATACAAAATATTTAGGTCTGTTATCTCAAGTTCACCTCTTTTAGATGGTTTAAGGCTTTTAGCTTTTTCTGTAACACTTTCATCATAAAAATATAGACCCGTAACTGCATAATCAGACTTGGGATTATTTGGTTTTTCCTCAAGGCTTAGAACAGAATTATTTTTATCAAATTCAACTACTCCAAATCTGTGAGGGTCAGATACTCTGTAAGCAAATATTGTAGGCTTTTCATTTTGGGATGCATTTATAAGAAGTTTTTCAAGATTATGACCGTGAAATACATTATCACCTAATATAAGTGCAGATGGTTCTCCATCAATAAACCTTTCACCAAGAAGAAAAGCCTGTGCTAAACCGCCTGGTTCAGGTTGAACTTTATAGTTAAAGTTTACTCCCCAATTTGAACCGTCGCCAAGAAGTTTTTTATACATATCAATATGTTGTGGACTTGATATTATTAGTATTTCTCTAATACCCGCTAACATAAGTACAGAAATTGGGTAGTAGATCATTGGCTTATCATAGATGGGAATTATTTGTTTTGATATGGAAATAGTTGAAGGATATAGTCTAGTGCCAGATCCTCCAGCAAGTATGATTCCTTTTCTATTAATTATTTTTTTCACAAGTCAAATCCTCTAAGAACTCTTTAAGATAAACTTTCCAATGCATTCTATCTATTTTAATCTGATCATCTAATTTCTCACAACTTAAGTATGAATAATTAGGTCTTTTCGCTTTTGAAGGAAATTCTGATGAACTTACAGGTTTTACAGACTTTAAACTATACAAGTTTGGAAATTTTTCAGTATGTGAATGGATTTCTTTTGCAACATCAAACCATGAACACTCCCCATTTGGAGAAATATTCAAAACTCTAGAAATATCTATTGTTTTTTTATGGAAGGTGCTATCAATGATTTTTCTGACGACTTGTGAAATTAAATTCGTGGGTGTAGGGCAACCAATCTGATCATTCACAACATTAATCTCCTCTTTATCTTTTGCTAAATTTAATATAGTTTTAGGAAAATTATTTCCATATTTACCATACACCCAACTTACTCTTAAAATAAAATAGTTAAGAGCAATTTGTTGAATAAATTCTTCCCCTCTTAATTTGCTCAAGCCATAAACATTTTGTGGATCTACTTCATGATCTTCACTAATAGGTATATTCATCTTTTGATTGAAAATATAGTCAGTGGAAAAATGAAATAAAGTAAAATTAAGCTCATTAGAAAGCTCGGCTAGATTTTTGACTGCATATGCATTAACTTCGAAAGCCAAATCTTTAAAATCTTCAGCTTCATCGACTTTAGTATAAGCAGCTGCATTGATAACAAAATTTGGACCAATTTCCTTAAGTTTATTTCTTATGACGGAAAAATTTGTTATATCAGCATCATTTTTTGATATTGGAAAAGTTTTAAAATTACTGTTTAGTGAAGATTCTAATTCTTTACCGAGCTGGCCGTTAGCACCTAGAATAACAATTTTGATCATTTCTTAAGTGAATTAATCCATGCTTGATTTTCATAATACCAATGGACAGTTTTTCGGATGCCAGTTTCAAAAGTTTCATTTGGCTTCCAACCTAATTCACTCTCAATTTTTGATGAATCAATACTATATCTAAAGTCATGACCAGGCCTATCCTTTACAAAAGTTATTAAATCATTATAGGGAGAATTAGAGGGGATAACATCCTCTAGAATGTTGCAAATGGTTTCAACTATATAGATATTTGTCTTCTCATTCAGACCACCTATATTATAAACTTCGCCAAATCGACCCCGCTTTAGAACACACTCAATAGCTTCGCAATGATCTCTAACATAAAGCCAATCTCTTATATTCTTTCCATCACCATATACCTTAATTTCTTTTTGATTTAGAGCATTATCAATTGTTAAAGGGATTAACTTTTCAGGAAATTGGAAAGGACCATAATTGTTTGAGCAATTTGTTGTTAAGACTGGCAGACCATATGTATGATGCCATGCTCTGACCAAATGATCAGATGATGCTTTTGAAGCAGAATATGGACTATTGGGACAATATTGATTTTCTTCACAGAAGGATGGTGCATCTATTTCCAATGATCCATAGACTTCATCAGTGCTAACATGAAGAAAGCAAAAATTTTCTTTAAGTTGGAACGCATCTAGGGCGCACTTAAGTAGGTTAAAGGTTCCTAAAATATTGGTTGTAATAAATTCAGCAGGCCCATCAATTGATCTATCAACATGACTCTCTGCTGCAAAATTAACTATTGCATCAATGTCATAATTTTCTATTATATTATTTACGATAGTCTCAGAATTTATATCTCCTTGAATGAAGCGATAATTTTTATTTTCTTTAATAGAATCATTGTTTGCTTCATTGCCAGCATAGGTCAACTTATCTAAGTTTACTATTTGGCAATCTGAATTATTTTTCAAGAAATTCTGAATGAAATTTGATCCAATAAAACCACTTCCACCAGTTACAAGAACGTTTTTAAAATCTCTGCTCATAATGTGTATTTTTTTAACATAATTATATTAGATTTACAGTCTCTTATGTTAATTTTCTTAACACAGTTACTAAAATCAATGAAAAATTACCGACCATGGTTTGCCTGTATATTTTTGTTTTATAAAGACCATAAATACGCTTAAAAATATTTTTTGATCTAATCATTTTGAAAGCTTCAATAGTTTTTTTAGATTCTTTTTTTACCCATGGATTATCAAGTAAATGACCTAAATTACTATTTATCCAATCCTTATATTCACCATTTAACATTTGAAAAGCTCTTTTTAGTTGCCCAGATATTTTTTTGTTAGAACCAATAATATTTTTTGAATGTTGTCTATATAGAATTTTTGGTTCTTCATCATAATAGATATTCCCATGTGCGCCTGATACAAGTTGGTAGAGTAACCAATCATGACTGATAATTTCAAGATCTTGATCAATATGTTTCAAGATGGATGCAGCCTTATTGTTAAAAACCATGGTATTACCACCTGCCAAACTTTGAACTAAGGCATTTTCAAATGATGGTTTCTTTTTGAAAAGTGGCGACATACCAATAAGATCTCCCTTTGTATTAATATATTTTGTTCTTGAGCAGTAAAGATTTGGAACATTCTCTTCTAAGCTATTAAGTATTTTAATTGCATGATCTATTTTCTCCTTTTCCCAAATATCGTCTTGATCTGAGAATGCATAAAAATCATACCTATCTATGATCTTGCAAATTGTTGAAATAAAGTTTTTAGCAAATCCTAACTTAGGACCTTGAGAAATAAAAATATTATCTATTTTTGTGTCTTTTTTAAACTTTTCTATAATTGCATTTGAGGATTTATTTTCGCTATCATCACTTAGAAAAAGATCAAATTTCTTAAAGCTTTGATTTTCTATTGATCGCAACTGCTCCTCTAAAAATATCTCTCCATCCTTAATGCATAGGACAATTGCGAGTTTGTTGACCATAATTTATATATAATTTGAGCAAAATTATATAATATTTAAAAACAATTTATATATGAATGATAAATCTAATAATTTCTTGGCACTAATTTTGCTTAGTGCTTATAGATCAAGCCCAAGTAAATTAAATATCAAGGGAAAAGATTATTTTTTTTCTATTGGGATTATTTGGAATACATTCAAACATTTGATAATAATATCAGGTATTTCATTTATTTTTGCTGTGGGTCTTAAGGGTGCTGGCCTAGAAATCGAGTACCTTTTTTTTAATCTGCTGCTGTGGTTCTATTTTGCAGATATTGTAAATTCTACAGTATCAATAAAAATTGAAAAAAGCTTTCTTGAATTTACCGGAGTAAATATTTATAACTTGATATTTTCGCACATCTACAGAACTTCAATCCAATGGTTTATTCTTTTAATTTTTTCAATAATGTTATTCTTTATTCTCAACATAGATATTCATGAAACCGAAATACTGATTGCTTTCTCCTTATTCACACTTACCGGATTTATCTATGCTTCAGTTATGACATTCTTGCTTCATGATCAAGATTTTCTAATTGAGATTCATCAATTTTTTATGCAGGCACTATTTTTCGCTACCGCAACAGTAATTCCAATCTCAATTATTCCTGAAGTAATAAGGAATTACCTTTTGTACATTCCAATTGTTCATATCCAAGAATTTATAAAAGCACCAATTACAGGTATTCAGTTAACTTATATTGATATTTTTTATCCCATTTTGTTTATCTTGTTTGGAGCAGTCTTGCTATTACCTTCTTTATATTTCAAAGGCAAAAAAGTCTATGCAAAAACTAACAAGTAATACAGATCTAAACTTACCCTTTCTTTCATTTAATCCAGATAATGGGACTAAAATAACTATCTTAGACTTTAATGACAAAACTAATATAGATATAGTCTATTTGATCGAAAGATTTCTTGAAGAAAAATTTTCATTATTTACCAGTAGAATACTTTCAAGAAAAAACCTTCTTATTCAAGAACTTTCCCTTAGACAAAATCTTACCTTTTTTAGAGAAATAGAAGATTTAAATAAGGAATCTATTTTAAATATTCAAGATATTTTTAAAAAACATTTAAATCAATACAGAGGAGACTTTGATGAGGAGGTTTGGGAAGCTTTTGGCTTGTTACTTTATCTTTCAGGAAATTATGATATTTTTTATGTTGGAGATACCATCGGCCAAGTACTAAATGGAAAATATAAAAGCTTATTTATAAATATTTTAAATAATGAATTTAGTGAAAAAAATATTATTTTTAAGGCTCATCCGCCACCAGCAATTGAGCTCTACAAACAATTTACTGATTCTTTTTTGATTTATCAAAATAATACCCTCAGTCATAAAATGTTATATGATGACGCTTTGAGAGATGTTATAACCTATAACAATAAAAAATAGATATGTTAAGAATCTTAAAAAATTATCCAATAATTGCTTTTAGTCTAATCTTCAGTGTTGGCTATTTCTTATACATTGGCTTTTTTCAAACTCCTAAATTCAAGTCAGAGTCAATTATTTCAATTTCTTACGAAGAAAATAAAAGCGTAATTAATTCCATTGGAATGGTATCAAATCTTCTTGGTTCAGGAATTGATCAATCGATTGAGGACCTTAGTGATTATCTTGAGTCTGATGAAGCGATTCTAAAGCTTGATAATATTTTTCCAATAATCAAAGTATTTTCATCAAAAGAGATAGATTTTTTTTCTAGGTATAAACCGAATTCTTTCTCATCAATAAATGATTATATTGAGGATATGGTTGTTTTTAGCTCTGATGGAGGGAAAACTCTAACAATTGAGACTTATGCTTTCGATTCTGAAGATGCTCACAAGCTTAATTTAGCTATTATACTTTTGGCATCAAATTATTTTGACAAACGCCAAAGCCTTTCAGCTAAGATTTCTTTAATTCAGAACCTTTGTCAGTATGAGGTTTCGAGAGATGGTATAAATATAGGCGACCTTGATGGCATTAATTTATTTGATGAGCTTGAAGTGCCAAATATAGAGTTATTTAATTCAGCAAATGATATGCTTTACACTAAAGCAAAGAACTTTACAGAGCTATGTGTAAGTCTTGAAGCCTCTGATTCATTTGTAAGAAAAATACCTACAGATACATTAAGAAACATTAATTCTGACACTCTCGAACAATTAATTAATGAAATTTATTTAGATTCTATATCTATAGTTACAATGTCAGATGCTATTAATGTTATTGCAGAGCCTATTAAGAGAGAAAAACCTGAAAAAAAATATATTTTTTTAAAGACAGCAATAGTTTTATTTTTTAGTATTTTATTTTTTACAACTGTTAAAATACTGATAAAGTTAAGAGATGATTTCACAATTTAAATTTTTTAGAGCAATAAATCTTTTTGTGTTAATTTTGATTAGTTCTAATCTTAATTCTCAAGATTTAGATAATGATTTTATTAATTCATTGCCAGACTCTATTAAAAGTGACGTCATGGATGAAATTTATAATCAAAAAAGCGATTCCCAGATATCAAGTAAAGATTACTCTTCTTTTGAATCAATAATCAAACTTGAAGAGGAATATAAAATCAACGATGACTTCTCAAATTTAAGAGTGTTCGGTGCAGATTTTTTTAGATCATTCCCCACAACATTTATGCCCATAAATGATCCATCAGCTGATCCAAACTATATCCTTGACGTAGATGACGAAATATTAGTTCAAATGTTTGGAGGTAATTCAGATACGTTTAAATTAACAATAAAAAGAAATGGTACAGTTGATCTTCCTAAAATTGGACCAATAGCAATAGCAGGTATTTCTCTAAAAGATGCTTCTTCAATAATAAGTTTGAGATCAAAAGAGTTTTTTATTGATACAGAAGTATTTGTCTCTTTATCAAAAATTCGAGATATTAAGATTTTAGTCACTGGCGAAGTTTTTTTTCCAGGTATTTTCACGCTAAGCGGATACTCAAGTGTTCTTCATGCAATAAATGCTGCTGGAGGTATCAAGGATTCAGGCTCGTTAAGGAATGTTGTAGTTAAGAGAGATGGAAAAATAATTGATGAAATTGATTTGTATGATATTTTTGTTAATGCTGATACGTCATCTATAAAATCACTCAGATCGGGTGACGCAGTTTTAATAAATACAACATCAAGATCAATAAGATTGGTTGGTGCTGTCAATAGGCCAGCAATATTTGAATTCAAAGAGGGGGAAAGAGTAGAGGACATAATTGGATTTGCTGGAGGATTTTCAAATAAATCAGATAAAGAGAAGTTTTTTATTTCAAGAAAAGGGGGAAGTGGCCCAGAGTTTATTTCTTCAAAAGATTTTAGTAATTCATTTCTTCAAGAAGGTGATAGGATTTTTGCCCCTTACAGCGAATATGATCAAGATGATCTATTTTTAAACGAAAAAACTGATTTTTTAGTAGAGCCAGTAGAAATTTCTGGCGCTATTAAAAAACCTGGAAGATATTATATTGATCCAAACTCAACATTAAGCGAACTCATATCTAAAGCTGGGGGTTATAGGGAAGATGCATACCCATTTGGCGGTGCTCTAATAAATAAAGATGCAAAACAAATAGAGTCTTCATACAACCGAAGGCTTTACAATGAGGCAATAAAATCTCTTGCATCCATATCTTCAGTCCAAAATGATGCGGATATTTCATCAGTTGTTCAAGTTTTATCAGAGTTTAAAGAAACAGAAACTCTTGGAAGGGTGGTTGCTGAATTCGATTTAAAAGAGATTGACCAAGAATATTATTTGGATACGAAACTCAGTCCAGGGGACAAGATATTCATACCTTATCAACAAGATAGAGTATATATCTTCGGTGAAGTTTTGAATCCAGGAACTTTAAAATTTAATGATGGCTATAATGTTAAGGATTACATAGATCTCGCGGGTGGACTTAATAAATATTCAGATAGATCATCTATAATTCTTGTTTATCCAAATGGTGAATCTGAGAGATACAATCTTAGAAACTTTGGAGCAAACAGATCTGATCTATATCCTGGAACAGTAATATATATCCCAAGAGACCTTACTTTTATGGAAGGCACAGATTTAGCACGAGCAATTGCACCTATCCTAAGCAGTCTCGCAATATCTCTTGCATCATTGAATTCGATCTCAAATAATTAGAATACAATGATTAAATTTATGAATCTTTCAGAAGAAAGACCTTATAAGGAATTTAAAGAAACACATGACAAGGCCATTGATAAAAAGCAATCTGCTATCGAAGCAGTCTCAATAAGTTCGTACAATAATGAGTTAAATGAAGTTGAATCAAGATTTGTTAATCTAAAATATATCGTCAAAGATGAGTGGATTTTCTTTTCAAACTATAATTCAGCAAAGTCAAAGTCTTTTATATTGCATCCTCAAATAAGTGCTGTTTTTTACTGGAAAAAAATTAATACTCAAGTCCGAATCAAAGCTAAAATATATAAAACATCTGAAGAGTTCTCAGATAAACACTTTGCTTCTAGATCAGCCGAAAAGAATGCATTAGCAATAAGCTCAAATCAGTCAAGACCTGTAGACAGTTTTGATGATATAAGAGCAAAATACTTAGAAACACTTGATAATAAAAATCTTTTGCAAACTAGGCCCTCCTATTGGGGAGGCTATTCATTTAAACCCTACTCTTTTGAGTTTTGGACAGGACATGATTTCAGGCTTAACAAAAGATCTCTTTATAAAAAAAATAAGGAAAATTGGGATTATTATCTTTTAGAGCCATAACTCTTTTGAAATGGCAAAATTTAGTTTAAAATCCAATAAATTTATGCATTTCTATAAACACAATACTTAATGTCGCTCTCAGATCAGATTAAAAGCTTTCCTAATTTTTTAAAATTTTGATCACTTCCTAAATTATTTTGAAAAAAAAGACGCTCCCAATTAATTCTGCAATAAGTGCTGATAAAGTAATGCTTATTGATAAGGACGGAAATAAAAAAGGTATTATCTCTACAAAAGAAGCTATACAAAAAGCTCAGGCAAGTTCATTAGATCTTGTTCAAGTTACACCTAATAATTCTGAGCCTGTTGTTTGTAAAATCCTAGACTATGGTAAATATGTGTTCAATAAAAAGAAAAGCACTCAGTCATCAAATACAAAAGCGAAAAAAACTTCTCTCAAAGAAATTAAATTCAGACCATCAACAGATGTTGGAGACTATAATATTAAATTAAAAAAGATAAAAAGCTTTATTCTTTCTGGTGATAAGACTAAAATAAGCGTCCGTTTTAGAGGAAGAGAGATTTTAAACAGTAATTTAGGTTTAGAACTTCTTCAGAAAATTAAAGTGGATTTGGAAGATTGCTCACAAGTTGATCAGGAACCATCCCTAGAAGGGAGACAACTTCAGATGGTGCTATCTCCAGTTAGAAAAAAATAATAGATATGGGTTACAAATTAAAAAAACATTCAGGTGCTGCTAAGCGTTTCAAGAAGACGAGCTCATCTTTTAAAACTAGAAGCGCCAATAGAAATCATATTTTGTCAAAACAATCTACAAAAAGAAAAAGACATAATAGAGGCCTAAACAAACTTACTGGGACCGTTTTAAAAGTAGTCCAAAAACTAACAAATTAATTAATCATGGCCAGAGTAACAAAATCTAATACCGCAAAAAAAAAGCATAAGAAAGTTCTAAGTGCTACCAAAGGTCATTATGGTGCAAGAAGTCGCTTATATAAGACGGCTAAGCAATCAAATATTAAAGCTCTTCAGTATGCATTTAGAGACAGAAAAAATAGAAAGAGGTCTTTTAGAAACTTATGGATCTCCAGAATTAATGCTGCTTCAAGAGAATTAGGAATTTCTTATTCAAAACTTATTAATTTGCTCGAACAGAAAGAAATTAAATTAAATAGAAAAATCCTCGCAGATATCTCTGTGACCGATAAAAAAGCATTTCAGGAAATAATCAATAAAGCCTCAGGCTAATGTCACCTAAAGAAAATTTATTTATTTCTAGCGTTACAAAAGACGTTGGATCGCAGCATCCTATTGAGGAAATGAAAAACAAGCTTGTAAACATAATGCAATCGTTAGGTTTCAGTTACGTTGAGGGCCCAGAAATTGAAACTGAAGAAAATAATTTTGATATGCTCAATATTAAGAAGAATCATCCTGCTAGACAGATGCATGACACTTTTTATGTTGAAAACAGATCTTTTGTCTTAAGAACACATACTTCGCCAGTTCAAATAAGAAGTATGCTAAAACTTGATCCACCAATTTCTATTGCTTCTGCAGGAAAAGTATTTAGAAAAGATGATGACTCAACACATCTGCCTATGTTCCATCAAGTTGAAGCAATTTGTGTTAACGAAAATATAAACTTTTCAAATCTAAAGTATCTAATATTTGAAATTTGCTCAATACTTTTTGGTAAAGATGTGGAAATAAGATTTAGGCCGTCGTATTTCCCATTTACTGAACCGTCTGCAGAAGTTGATATAAAATCAGAAAATGGTAAATGGCTTGAAATTCTTGGATGTGGAATAGTTAACCCAATCGTCTTAGATAATTGCAATATTAATTCTAGTAAGTTCTCGGGTCTTGCTCTTGGTATGGGAGTAGAAAGAATAGCAATGCTCTTAAACAATGTTAATGATATTAGAGATTTTTATAAATCAAACCTTGATTTTCTTGGGCAGAACAAATGAAGTTTCACTACCAACATCTTTTGAAAATACTAGAAAAAACTCCCACTAAAAGTGAACTATCAGAAATACTTTTTCAGCTTGGGCATGAAAATGATATTAACGGCGAAATTTTTGACCTTGAGCTTACTCCAAACAGAGGTGACTGTCTGAGTTTATTGGGACTTGCGAGAGATTTGAATTTCTTTTTTAAATTTAAAGACAATTTAAAAATTTATGACGGCCGGCTAGAAGATTTTGATTTTGATTTTATCAATCATCAGCCTGATGCATGTCCTAAGATAAAATTCTTATATTTAGAGATTGAAAATGAAGTGAATTCTTATAAGGATTATCTTGAGTCATATTTTGAAGACTTACCTAATAAAAGAGTAAATTTTTTTACAGATGTGTCAAATTACGTTTCCTATGAGTTAGGACAACCTACGCATTGTTATGATTTCTCTTCTCTGCAAGGAACTTTAGAATTAAAGAAAATAGATAAAAAAAAGGATTTCATTACCTTGCAAGAAAAGAAAATTATTGTTGATGAAGGTGATTTGATTTTCTCTATCAATGATGAAGTTGTAAATCTAGCTGGAATAATGGGTGGGGTCAGCACTCGATGTAATGATCAAACAACTAAGATTTTATTAGAGTGTGCTCACTTTAGACCTGATGAAATTCTTGGAAAAAGTACAAAGTATGGTCTAAATTCTGATGCATCTCACAAGTACGAGAGATTTGTTGATCCTGCTCTCCAAGACTTAGCCATTAAACGTTTTATAAAAATTGTAGAAGAGCATGCCAATATCAAGGAAATGAAACTTTACAAAAATTCTAATACGAGACATTCAGAAAGGGTAATAGAAATCAATCCATCCAAAATAAATAGTATTCTTGGCACAAGGATAGATAAAAAGAAAATTAAACAAATACTCAATAATTTATTTTTTGAGACGATAGAAAATAAAGTCAAAGTTCCATCATTTAGGAATGATATTTTAAATGAAAATGATATTGCCGAAGAAATTGCTAGAGTCATCGGATACAACAATATACCTTCTCAGAAGATTAATCTGCCAATGGTAGAAAAAAAATTTTCTCTTTCAAACTCCCTAAGAAAGCTCCTAACCAAAAATGGTTTTACAGAAGTAATTAATTTTCAGTTTTCAAATAAAGATGATAATAAAAGTATATCTATTGATAACCCTCTTGATCAAAACAAAAACAGAATAAGGACATCGCTCAAAGATTCCCTACTTGAGAATCTGCTTTTTAATGAGAGAAGGCAAAAAAGCTCTATAAAATTATTTGAGATTTCAGATATATACACTTTAGATTCAAGTGGAGATATACATACTAAAAAATTACTAGGATTGATTGCTTCAGGACATGTAGCAAATAACTATGAAGATTTTTCAAAAAAAATTGATGTGCGATTTATAGATTCAATTTTTAGGGAGTTAAGCACTGATATATCTAAATATTTGTCAAATATTGATAGAAAATCATTAAATACTAAAAGAAAAGAAGAAATAATTTTTTTGGAAATCCCTCTTGAAATATTTGAGGATACTTTTAATGATGAAGATATTGGACAACTAGATGAGAATATTAATTTTTTTAAATATAAAAAGATTTCTGACTATCCATCTTCGATGAGAGATTTTTCATTTATGGTAAGCGATCTTGATACTATCGATAAAATATCCCAAAAAATCTTTGATTTTGATTCAAATATATTAAAAGATGCATTTTTATTTGACTTTTATGAAAATGCTACAAAACAGCAAGTTAAAGCAGCTTATAGATTTATTTTTCAAGATTTCTCAAAAACTCTTACCGATGATGAAATAAATCAAGAATTAGAACCATTGTTAAGTCAGATTCTTAAGCTTAATAATGTGTCTATTCCTGGATACAAAAATGATATCCCCAAGTAGATCTGTAAAAATACTCCTTTTTATCACAATATTTTTTTCTGAAGAATCATTTGTTGATGATTTTGAAAACAATGTTTACAACAATCACGGCTCGATTGGCCTTATTAATATGCCCTCTGCAAGATTTTATGACGAAAGTTCATTTGGAATCACGATTTATGATGGAACTCCTGATCAAAAAGTTACTCTAACATCTTCTCCTTTTGATTGGTTGGAGGCTTCTTTCTTTTATACAAATATTCAGGGATTACCTTATCCTGGATTTGAGTCTCAAGACTATAAAGATAAAGGTTTCAATTTCAAACTGAGACTTAAAGAGCAGGGACTACTGCCAGCACTTGCTGTTGGTATTAATGATATTGCCGGTACAGGTTTTTATAGCAGTGAATATCTTGTAAGCTCATATGAATTTGGTAATGTTGATCTTAATTTAGGCATTGGCTGGGGTAACCTTAATGATAAAAAGGATTTTAAGAATCCTTTAACTTATGTTGATGAAAGATTCAATAATAGGCCTTCAGATTTTGCGCAACAAGGCGGTCAATTTCAGCCCTCAAGATATTTTTCTGATAAAGATGTGTCTGTTTTTTTTGGGGTCGCATACTTATTAAATGAAAAAACTATTTTTAAAATTGAAAGAGATACCACCAAAACTGATGGATTGATTGAGTATGATATTCCTAAATCTGACTTTAGTTACGGAATTGATTATAAGATTTCTAGTAATTTTTCTATCGGTATATTTAGTGAGAGAGACAATTTCTTTTCATTAAAATTTGTATACAAGAATAATCCAATGAAAGAAAGTCCTCGATATAGCTATAAGCGACCTAAAAAAGAACAATCAGATAACAAATATAAAAACTTAAGAAAAAATCTTCAAAACAATGGCATTGGTGTAAATAAAATATTTAAAAACCAAGACATTGTTGCTTTAGAAATTACTCAGTTTTCACACACAAATATTAATACAATAAATCAAATAATTGATACAGCAAAAAAAGTAAGCAATATCGATGAAGAAATAGTAGCAAACTATAAGATAGTTGATCTTGATGCTGTCAAAAATTTTGAAGAGAGTCGCTTTACTAATGATGATATTATTTTTTCAAGGAATAAAAAGAGTAGGTTGAAATCATCAAATCAGATAAGGATAAGGCCTTTTCTCGCAGCACGGGAGGGTTTTTTAAAAGGTGCTATTTTATTTGAAAATGATACCGAGTATCTTTTCAAAGACAACCTAATCTTTTCTTCAAATGTTAAGTATTCATTATGGGATAACTTCGACGATCTTATAATACCACCAAGAAACACATACCCGGCACAAGTAAGATCTGATGTTAAAGATTACTTGCGAGGCTTTAATGATGGGATTGTGATTGGTCGGGCGCAAGTTGATTACTATAAAAGCTTGAAGAAAAATCATCATATGATGATTTCTGCAGGAATATTTGAGGAAATGTTTAATGGTGCAGGTTTTGAATATCTTTATTTTCCGAGCAATAAAAATTATGCAATCGGATTTGAAATATTTGAAGTTATCAAGAGAGATTATAAGCTTCAATTTGGAACTTTGGATTATCAAAACACTACGGGACATATAAACTTTTATTACAGAAATTATAAATATATTCCATTTGATACTAAGATTTCATTTGGAGAATATCTTGCAGGTGATGAAGGCGCAACAATTCAATTTTCAAGAAGTTTTATTAATGGGGTAGAGTTTGGAGTATTTGCTACATTCACTGATGTTTCATCTGAGCAATTCGGTGAAGGATCTTTTGACAAAGGTATATTTTTTAATGTACCTGTATTTTCAAATTTTATAAATTATTCTTGGCGTCCGCTTACAAAAGATCCTGGAGCAAAGCTTACGCGAAAGAACTCTCTGCATGATCTTTTGGTTAGATTTAAACCAATAAATTAAATCATGCCAAAAATTTGATCAGAATTGAGTATATGTGTGCAGAAAATACACTTTTTTGCATAAAATAAGATAAAAATATTTAATTATAGGCAAAATTTATGCATAATTAATCTTTGAGGAGAGCAAAAAGCAATGAAAAAAATATTATTATCCCTTATAGTTATTCTTTCTTACTCATTCACGAGTGTTGAAATACATGCATTTTCTGATGAAGATCTTGCCGAAATCACTGAAAACCTTGAGGGGTTATCAACAAATGAGCTTATTGAGAGAAGAGATTTTTTAATTGCTCAGCTCGAAGAAGATGAGCCCGATATGGTTATGGACTGTATGGGAGTCCTAGGTGGAACTGCTACAATCAACGAAGAAGGGGTTTGTGTTGAAGATGGCGCTGAAGAAATAGCTGATCTCGCTATGCCTGATAAATCTTCAATTCTTGCTGAAATCTCTATTATTGAAGCTATGTTAGCTGTTTTGGGTATTTCTTTTGCGGATGACATTCTATCTGATGATGAAAAAGACACTTTAGCTCCTGTTATAACAATAGTCGGCGACAATCCAGCAACTGTAGAGTTGGGTGCAACTTATGTTGACGCTGGAGCAACAGCAACTGATAACTCAGGATCGTCAGTAATAACAACATCAGGTACCGTCGATACTAATACCGTCGGCTCTTACACTATTACTTATACAGCAACTGACGCTTCAGGAAATATTTCTACTGCAACTAGAACAGTAAATGTTGTTGATACAACAGCTCCTGTAGTCACAGTAATTGGTGATAATCCAGCAACTTTAGAACTGGGCGCAACTTATACTGATGCTGGCGCCTCTGCAACGGATCTATCAGGTAACGTTTCAGTGGTAGCAACTGGTTCCGTCGATACTGATACTGTCGGTTCTTACACTATTACTTATACAGCAACTGACGCTTCAGGTAATGCTGGAACAGCAACTAGAACTGTAAATGTTGTTGATACCACAGCTCCTGTTGTTACAGTCACTGGTGATAATCCAGCAACTGTAGAATTGGGTGCTACATATACTGATGCTGGTGCAACAGCAACTGATCTGTCTGGAACCGTTAACGTGGTAGCTGTAGGTACAGTTGATACCGATACACTCGGTTCTTACACTATTACTTATACATCTACTGACGCTTCAGGTAATGCTGGAACAGCAACTAGAACTGTAAATGTTGTTGATACCACAGCTCCTCTTATAACGATACTAGGAGATAATCCAGCTACGTTAGAGCTTGGTGATACTTATGTCGATGGAAATGCAACCGCAACAGATCTGTCTGGAACAGTCACAGTTTCCGCATCTGATAATATTAATCCTGATGCTGTTGGAACATATACTGTTACTTATACTTCTACCGACTCATCTGGAAATACCGCAACTGCCACTAGAACAGTAAATATTGTTGATACCACAGCTCCTGTTTTCACGTCTGTTGGTACATACTCCGTTGATGAAAATACATTGACTATAGGTATAGCAACAGCAACTGACTTAGGTGGAGTAACAATTACTGCTGCGGATGGCGGAAGTAGATTCACTTTTGCTGAATCAGAAAACTCATCATCCTCTCCTGCAACACTTTTAATTAGACAAGATGCAGCCGATCAAGGTTATAACGATTATGAAACAATTCAATCATTTGGATGTCCAACAGGATATGAGGCAAATGGCTATCGAATCAGAGCTACTGACCCAAGTGGTAATTCAACTGATCAGAATATTTGTGTACAAATCAATAACCTAAATGATGTTGAGCCAGTTGTAACATCGCCTGGTGGATTTTCAGCTGATGAGAATCAGTTAGAAATTGGAACTGTTACTGCCATAGATGGAGATGGCGGTTTGACTGATGTTACTTTCTCACTTGATGATAATGATGCCGGTAGTGATGCTTCTAACGTAACAATAGATGCCAATACTGGAGTACTCAGTTTTGTGACTGCACCTGATTATGAAAGTGTTACATCTTACACTTTCACTGTTGTGGCATTTGATGGTCTATTTTATGCAAGACCAGTAACAACTATTACTATTAATGATGTAAATGAAGCGCCATCTATAACATCTGATGCAACATTCACAGCTGCCGAAAATCAGACAGCTGTTGGCACAGTAACTGCATCCGATCCTGAAAGCGATACACTAACATTCTCTGTATCTGGATCTGATTTAGCCATTGACTCATCCACTGG
>Ga0163109_10000902_pt1 | contig 23357 bp, 23 predicted proteins | sample CRUFie1St13metaG_FD_108704 | JGI IMG/M metagenome (GOLD analysis project Ga0163109, IMG submission 108704) | Marine microbial communities from the Costa Rica Dome - CRUD Field 142mm St13 metaG | ecosystem: Environmental > Aquatic > Marine > Oceanic > Photic zone | place: Costa Rica: the Eastern... | reverse complement strand
TTCTTCTTTCTTTTTTGCAAATTTTATATCACAGTAACCGCATACTACAAATCCTTCATCTGGCACAGTGTAGTATACTTTTGGGTGATCCATTGCTTCTCCCATGCACCATACTCTTTCCTTGTCTGTATATATAATAGTATCTGGATATTCTGTTTCTGTCATTTTCTTTCTATATCTTCTTCAATACATTCTTTGCCGTATTGAATTTCTACTAATTTTAAGGGCACATCATGTTCATTGACAAGCTGGTGCCACATGCCTTGTGGTATATGTAAACTTCTATGTTGTTCAAACACTCCAAATTCTTCTACGTCAGTTGCACGGTTCAATGTATAAACTGTAGCAGTGCCTTCGGCTACAAACCAATGTTCGCTACGTTTTTCGTGACGTTGCATAGATAGTCTGCCGCCAGGCGGCACAGCTAGTTCTTTTACTTTTGTGTGTTTATCATATTCATGTATCACTCTGTAATACCCCCATGATCTCTCAGTCTTAGGTGCTTTCCACTCGTCTAGCAACCAACTACTACTGTTAAGTTTGTTAGTGCCTCCTACTCCAAATGCAAACTCTATGTCATTCATATCTCCATATGTTTTGTATTCTGGTGTAGTTGTGTTTGTCCTATCTCCGCCGTTAGCAAAAATAATTTTTATTTTTCCATTAGTTGCCATAGTTTTGTAAATAGCGCCGCAAGCACTACCGTCACTATCGTCAAAACTTATTACTTTATCTACAACTTCTAAAGATTCTATAACTGCACATCTATCCAAATAAGGCATGAATGGTCTGCCTTTTTTGTTAGTAAGCCATTTGTCTGAATTAACACCTACATGTAATTCGTCACCTAATTGTTTTGCGGCTTTGAAATATTCTATGTGGCCATAGTGTAATGGATCGAATCCACCTGTGACAAGAACGATTGTTTTCATAATGATATTTATGTGCGTATATAACTAAGAAGTAATGTTTCGAAACTTCAAATAAAAATTTCTATTGTGTTCTTGACATTCTTCTAAAAATCCAGGTATTTTATTTTTAATACTAGGTAAAGGACTATTGATAGATTCAAGGAAATTAGGTTGGTGCTTCATATGATCAAACTTAACGCTCCAACTAGCAACGTGTACATTTTTTCCTAATAGTTGTGCCCAATATGCACCATGATAACTATCTGTCACAACTGTTTCTGCACTTCCTAAAAATGCAATAACATCTTCAAAATTCATTTTGTTGTTTTTCATAACAGGCATTTCGTTGCTTTGATATTTTGTTTTATATGCATGAATGAAATATACAGTGTCGTGCCTAACCTTATAGTCCCAACTAAAACAAGGATGCATACAACTTACACAAGGCAAATACCATTTGTGATATCCGTCAATCCAATCTCTTATACCAATAAGATCGCAACGTTCTATCCAATCAGGATAATACACATCACCTACTTTGCTAACATGCTTTGCACCAAAATTATGTCCTATACCCCAAAGAGTTGTAGTTTTAGGATTTTTATCTAAAAGCATTTGTATGTGTTTGCTAAATTTTTTATGTATTAGGCCGCCACCTCCTACTATCAAATCTTTATCATCTAAAGGAGTAGGATTATACATTAATTCTTGCGAGTCAACGTCAATACTAAAGTAACGGCTTGGATTACAAAAATAATCACCTACGTTATTATGTACTTTTCTATGTACTTCTATTGTTTTGGACATGCTATAAAATTATGGTAAAAACTAGAACTTGATGCTGTGTGTTCTAATAATCTTTGTTTAGTACATGTGTTAAAGTCAAGATCAATTATTTTATAATCTATGCTTTCAAAAAAATCAAATATTTCAGAACTACCGTAGTTGTAATTAACCATGTGTACATCTGCACATTCAAAATATATAATCGGGTTACTATCTATTATTGTTTGAGTTGAACCTATTAGTGTTTTTAGTTCATTACCTTCTACATCTATTTTTATTAAACCTACATTTTTGAAATTGAAGCTGTCTAGTGTTTTTACCTCTACTTGTATAGTTTGATACTTACCGTTTTCTCTTTGCTTTGTTAGGCCGCTCCATCCTCCTAGTTCAAGATCAATATGAAAATCTAAATTTCCTTGTTCGTTACTTAATGCTGTTTGATGAACATGCTGATGTTTTTTCTTAAACTTTGGTTTTATAATATTAACAATTTTAGGAGTAGGCTCAAATAGATGTGCTTCACTGTCAGGAAAAAACTTTGCTATATTTCTATACCAGTTACCCTTTCTTGCACCTATGTCAATAATTTTAGTTTGTGGTTGTAGATTTTTTTGCAACCAAGGAAATATAACATTGTCCTCTTTACGTTTGTATTGCATCTAAACTTTTCCAATTTGCTTTTGCTACTTTAGGTATACTATCTCCTTTATACCACAGGTTACCATACACTTGTGTTCTCTGTAATTTAGTATGATCGTAATCTAACTTCACAGCATGTAAGGTATTATAATCTGGAGCAAACATTGTAATTGAATTGTTTTTTGAATGTTCGAAAGAAGTTTTAGCCCAATCCCAAGGCACCCAACATGTATCTTTCGTTGTATTTGTTCTCCATTCTTCAAATATCCATTTTCTTTTATCTTCAAAATCCATAAAATGAGTGTGTAGACCTAAATGCTCAGCTTCGTCGTGAGTGTTTATATTAATCATATAGGTCGCACATTTACGTCTGATATCCGGGTGAGGGCTAATTTCATACCCACTTACATATTTTTGTATAGCAGTATCAACACCAGTTTCACCCGACTTTTTGAATTTCTTTTTTATACATTTGTGCCAGGCTTGGCTATTAAAGAAATCTACAAGTTCTTCTAGTATTTTATCTTCATAATATTTCAATCTGAAGGCTACACCATAACCTTCAAGAAGGTCTTGGTTTGCAACTCCTTTTCCTACATCTTTATTGTTATACCATTCAATATAACTTTTTACACTAGTAGTGCATCCTGGAAAAGGTTGAGGTTTGTATTTAAATTCGTCAGTAAGCCTACTACACATTTCTTCTGTAGATTTAAACTGAGGAACTTTTATTTGTTTACAATTTGTAATTCTTGTAAAATGATCCTCTGTAAAAAAATCTTCTACATATATAAATTTAAATGGATTTTCTGTAAATTTAGCAGAATAAATTTTGTCTATTAGGTATGTGAAATCTTCCATTGGCAATCCTTCCTATGTATTTATAATGTTGCATCTTCCATACCAGCAACACGAAGTTTTACTACATTGGTTATTTGCCACTGTTTTTGATCAAGAGCCTTTAATACTCCTAACCATTTATTACGCAAAAGCGCAAATTCGTTGATAATTTTTTCGTAGTCAACAACATCTGCCTCGCCGTCAACGTATTTTTCAACGTCGCGGCTAGACAGAGCTCGTTGATAATTTTCAAGATATTTTTTGAAATAAGAACTACGAAGACGTCTTAGTTCAATATTTAAATAGTTTAGTATAGCTTCAATCTCTTGCAGTTGATTAAATCTATGTTCAACGATGCCAGGCATTTCAGCGGCCGCACGTTCAACATTACCTTTTAATTTTACTTCAACACGAGCTTGGTTAAGTTCGCCTTCAAAATAATTTACTGCGTTTGGTATCTTAGATACGTCACGAGATATTTCGCTATACCAACCCATTAATCTTCATCATCCCAAGGATCATCTTCTTCGTAATTTTCAGCATCAATATCTAAAAAATAATTTATAGCATTATCTAAAGTATTGTCTGATCCTAATACTTGTGTAAGCGTATGATCATCAACTCCGTAATCAGCAAGTAAATCTACAAACCGCTCGGCAGCAACATCTAGATTTTTCTTATCCATATATTCTTTAAATAATGTCCATACATCAACGATTTGACTTTCGTCCATGTGTTTTACTCCTCGATTATTTCTTCGACTAGTTCTTCTACAACATCGTCGTCTGCGGTATTTACCACAGGACTAACTTTTTGGTTGTATTCAGACATAATCAAATCAAGTTTTCCACCAACCCATTGTTTACGATAATCGAGATGTTCATTACCTGCTAGGTCAACATATTTTAATCTATTGCCTTGTTTTACAAGTAATCCTTGTTTTTCAAACATATCAACAAGTCCACTATAAGGATCCATACCTGTTTCATATGGAATCTTTACCTGTACACCTTCAAAAGGTTTTGCGTAACGTGTCTTCATTACTTTACAACCTGCACGAATACCACGTACATCGCTAACTTTATTACCATCTTCATCTTCTTTTAGTTTCAACTTTTTCATTGCTACTACAATAGATGAAGCATAGATAAAGCCTTGTCCACCTGATATCTTATCATCTGGATCAAACATATCTTGCGATGCATATGTATGGTTAGTACACACAAGTCCTACATTATGCGAACCAATCATGTTCACTGTGTTACGAACAAGTGCAGTCAACTGTTTAGGTTTACGACCCATATCACCTTTCATATCACCTTTGTTAAACTGATCGATATCTGTAGGTGTAAGTAACATACCTAATGAATCAATTACAAATAAAACTTTAGGACGATCTTCTTCAGCCATTGAACGATAATCATCCATGAATGTTGAAATTGTTTTTGCAACATCGTCTATCATTGACATGTTTAATTTTAATAGTTTGTCTTCTGACGTATCTACTTCTAAAGCATGTAGCCACGCTTCATCAAGTGCATTCTCCGAGTCAATAAGAACTACAAAGATGTCTTGTTCTTGTGCGGCTTTTACAATGTTGCCTGCACAAATGTAACTTTTACCTGCACCTGATTCGCCTGCAAATACAGTTACCTTACCTAGCGGAACGCCTTTGTTAAAGTCGCCTGATACTAGATAGTTAAGTGCATAATTACCTGTCGAAATCCAATCAGTAGGATCATTAAAACCTGCACTCATGCCTGTAATAGATTTAGTTAGTTGTGTCCGAAACTTACTCGGATCAAATGCCTTTGCCATAGTTTCTCCTTGTTAAGTCAAAGTGTAGGGGATTTCTCCCCTACATAATTTATTATTGTCCTTGACGTGCTCTGATCATTGCAAGAATGTCTGCACCATCACTAGATGCCGCCGCTGGTTCTTCTTTGGCTGGCTCTGGTGTTGCTTCTGGTGTTGGCGTAGGTGCCGCCTCTACAGCAGGAGCAGGTGTAGGTTCTGGCGAAGTCATTGAAGTTGCTGTACCATTTGATGATGCTGTGTTAGGATCACCTGTTCTTGCCGCCATTCCTGCTGGACGGAAGTAGTTGCTCCAACGATCTGCATCATATGCTTCACCGTCTACTGATGCTTCGAACATTTCTTGCATAACTTTTAGCTCAACGTCAGTTGGCTTCTTAGGAAGAAAGTCTGAAAGGTTAAACAAGCCATGTGTGTTCACTGCTTGCATTTCGGCATCATCTAGTGGACGCTCTCTACGTGCCCAATTACTTGTGCTATAGTCTGCATAACCACCTTTTGAAGTTTTGTTTAGACGGAAGTCTACACCAGCAGTATAATCTGTTGGCAGTTCTTCCATGTCTGGATCCATAAGCGCCTGCTTGATGATCTGGAAGATCTGTGGACCAATAATGAATCTACGAATTGGATTTTCTGGTGCTTCATCATCCGCTAAAGGATTTTCTGTTACAAAGCCTTGGAAGATATAACTTCTCTTCTTCCAGTACTTACGACCCATATCTTCAAGACTTGGATCTTTAAACCAACCACGTACTTCCTGTAGGATTGAACAGCTGTCGCCATACATTTCCATACAAGGAATCTGTACTTGTACTGGACGTGAGTCAGTTTCGCCTTTTACTCCTGCAAAAGGAAGTTTAATCATCAAACGCTCTTTCCAGAAGAACGTGTTGTCTTGATCTCCATCAGGAAGGAACCGCAGTGTTGCACTTGCGCCTTCTTTGATATTCCAAAATGGGTAGATTGGGTTTGGACCGCTTGGTCCTTGCGAACCACCTGAGCGTGATTCTTGTTCTTTAAGTTTAGCTCTAATTTCTGCTAATGATGCCATAGTTGTGCCTCCTTATATTTGCCTATTGCATTGTGCCTAAATTTGTACAGCACATAATACGTACTATACATTGTTATTTAGCAGAAGTCAACCTCTTTCTGCTAAATTATTGAAATTATTTTATATTCCTGCTAATCTTTTAAGATCTGCTTCTTCTTGTCCGATTGTTGGTTCCATAACAGTACCTTGTGGTTCATCGTCGACAATTATTTCTTGGTCTGGTGTAGTGTATTGTTCATATGTTGCATTAATTTTTTCTATAAACTGTTTTGCAGGTTCAATAAATTGTTCACCATAGTCTTTTTCGATTGCTGTAAGGACTGCTGTTTCGCCTTTTGGAAATTGTCCAGTTTCTCTATCAAACAAGGATAAAACAAACTCGGTTACTGGTATTTTTTTATCGCCCATATCGATTTCATCATCGCCATTATCTCTTGCCTTTTTCAGTTGTTTAGTAAACTTATTACCTTCTGTTTCATCTTCGTTCTTTTCTTCTTCTGTTACTGATTCTTTGCAATCACAGTCATCGTCGCATTTTGAATGATCATTATGCTCTTTGCATTCACAATCCTTACCTTCAGCAAACTGTCCCATCATAGATTCAAATGCATCTTCAATTGATGCTTCAGTACTATGTCCATGTGGTAGTCCTCTAGTAATTGGTTCACCAGTTATAGGATCACCGCCTACTGCTCCCATGTTCCAAGGAATATTTAAAACCATGCCTGGTTGTATCATTGCAGGATCATCTATACCATTTATTTCTGCAAGTTCTTGCACTGCTTCTGGAACACTCATACCCTGCATTTCATACTTTACCATTTCTCTAGCAATGCTGTAAAGTGTGTCGCCTTTTTGTACTGTGTACTTTTCTCTGTGATCTTCAGCAAGTCCTTCAGGTCCTACTTCTTCTGCCTTCGTTGCTTCGCTTACTAAGTTATAAATGTAAGGAAATACATCTTTAAGTTCTTCGTTAAATTGCTTAATTGTAAGTTGGTCAACCCAATTTTCTGCAACATCGTTTGGTACTTCTTCCATCATTGGCTTTTCAAAAGATTCAAATGCTGTCTTATAAAATAATGGCTTTTGCAGAGATTCAATTGTTTTCTTAACTGTAGAAATTCTGTCTTGTACTACTGGCATATAATCTTTAAGGCTTTCTGCCATTACACTTGAACGGCCCATGTAAGATTTGAACTTGCGGAGTTTGTTCAGTTCTTCACTTAGCCCTACAATGTGTGTGCCAAAATCATCAAATGGTTTACCACCTTCTGCAACGTGCCTTGCCATTGCTCTTGCACCAGTTAAATGTTTGTATGGATATAAGAAACGTTCACCGTCTGCACTTTCAATATAAATTTTACCAATATTTCTAATACGTCCGTTTACACTTTCTTGATTAACACTTTCTGTGTGTTTGATTACTAGCCTAGCATTATCTACATTTTGGTAGCTTATTTTACTAGTGCCATACATTTTTGATTCAGCCATTGTATTATCTCCGCGATTTGTTGCCAAAAATTTGTAGTCTCTACGATCTAAATTAGACTTATTTAAATTCCTAGTATCAAATTTCATTAACCTTTTTTTGCTAAATTGTCTAAGTTCCTTGAGGAAATTATACCATTTTTCTTTTGTTATTTCATCTTGCTCTGCAACAAAGTTGTCACTATACATAACTTCTATTGCTTCTTCTGATACACTTACGCTTACTTTACCTAGATTGACAGTACCTTCTTTGAAGTCAAAATCAAAAAATCTTGCTTCATTTGGTTTGTTAGTAACCTGTCCGTCTGCATTACCAATAGTAACGCTTGGAAAACGCCCACGTATTTTATTAAATAGTTCTTCTGATATTAAGTCTAAATTTTTCATTGCATTGTATTTATCAATAATTACTACTTATGAAGATAGGCATTGGGGCTTCGTAATCCTCAATATCTTCTGCTTGATTGAAACTGTTGTACACTCTTGGATCCCAATCTTTCAGTACACTCATCATTCTAATTGCAAGAAGTGTCGCACTAATTAAATCATCTGTTTGTCCAAGTTTTGCTTGATAGCTACTGCCTGTAGCGACATAATTTTTTAGTTCTGATATAAACGGCTTAGAATGCACAGTCATTTTATCATTTTCAATCATAGTTTTTAATCTGCTACAAGCTGTAATTTTTGTGCTGTGTGTTGTATTGAAACCTTTGCGGAACTTGCGTACATGACCTTTGCGTATAGGTTCACTAACAAACAATCCTGGAATATTTTCTTCTCCAAAATCATTGATAACAATAAGAGCCGCTTCTCCAATACCGTTATTTTCTACACTCCAATAAATTCCTTGCGTATTATTTGTTTCTTTTTGTATGTAAGAACATATGTCTGCAAGTACTCTAATTTGTCCAGGAATAGCTGTTTGGTTATGTTGCCATTCTGCTACTTGTTCATATGTAGGCAGTTCGAAGACTTGAATAGCACTGTAATCTCCACCTGTACCCATTGAGGGATCAAGTGCAACTGCATATGTATATTCAGATGTAGGTTTTTTGTACCAGCGTGTTTGACCCATGTTAATAATTGGTTTACCACCTTCCATTACAGCAAGTTTTATTGAATTAATTAGTGTTTCGTCAAATACTAAAAATTCGCATCCGTATTCGCGTCTAAATTTTTCTTCACCAATTCTTCCTAGTTCTGCATCTCTCCATGCTTCGTCTCTGTCAGGATGTTCTTCCCAACTAGCACGGAAGCTATGAAATCCGTTTATACCAACATCTTGTTCGTTACCGTGTTCGTCAAATTTTTGTTCAGCTTGTTTCCAAATTGTAGCAAACGTATCTTCGTCCGAGTTAGGAGTAGAAGTAATAATAGCACGACCACCTGTTGCAAGTGTAGGTGATATTGATGTCCAAAATTCTTCAGCAATATTAGGTTGCACAAACGCAAACTCGTCACAGTATAATAACGATATTGACATACCACGTCCTGTGTTGCCTGTTGTTGTTTGACTTACAATTCTACTACCGTTTTCGAACTCAATGCTACCTTTGTTATAACTTGTAACACCAGCTCTAATGTAATCTGGACATGTTTCGTACACATAGCGTATACGTGCCATAATCTCTTGAGCACCTGTGTATTTGTGTGCCGCAATAAGAATAGTTTGGTCTGGACTAAACATAGCATACCATGCAAGATAGATAGCCGCACATGTAGTTTTACCTGTTTGTCGTGGCATCATGTTTATATTGAATCTATGACTATGATAGCTATGCATTAATCGTAATTGATATTCATAAGGTGCGAACAATAATTTACCTTGCACTGGATGTTGTATGTAGGCAAACTTACGTGCAAAGTATAGATAGCCCTCATTAGGATCCATACATTGCATCAAGTCTTGTACTTGTTCTTCGGTAAATGTTTCTTGTGTATTGGCTTTTTTAGTTAATACGCCATCTAAACTTTTTGACATATTGTATTTACTCAAAAAAATAGGGCCATTAAGCCCTATTGATTTAATCTGGGGGGATTAGTATTTTTTCTTTTTTGATTTTTTCTTTTTGTATGCTTCTTCTAATGCTTTTTGTAGATCACTTTTGATAGATTCAATTGCTGGATCTTTTACCCTGATAGCTTTTCTATCTTTTTGTCTATTGATACCACCTGACAAATCTTTGGTCATTGTATGATGATCTGCATATGTTTCTTCTGGTGAGTTATCCCATTCACCTTCGTCTACTGTTTGTTCTCCCATTCCACATGGAGAATCTCCATGATCACCTCCGCATGATGGACACGGCATAGGACCTTCTGGTTCTGGTGTATGCATGTGTGCCATTGGCATGTCAATATGTGAACTATCCATTCCTGCATTTTTTAGTATTGCTACTAAGTCTGCAACTTCTTTTGCATCTGCACCATTCATTGAAATGTTCATTGATGCTTCGTTGATTTGTTTTGTCATATCGTGCTCCTTACTAGCCATTTGCACTGTACCCGTTGCCTGTGGCGCTGGTGCTTTTGTTGGTTCTTTCTTTGGTTCAGCTGGTGCTTTAATACCGCCTATTTTCTTACCTGGGAACATTTTTTCAAGTGCGGCTTTGTCACCGTATGTTCTTGTACGCTTGCCATCCTCAATTGTGTCAACGTATGGCAAACTTCTTGCACTTGATAGGTTAAAATTGTCTCTATCTCCTTTAGAATTAATTCTCTTTTCTACACTAGGTGTAACATCTTGTGACATTACTTGTTCTTCGCCGCCTTGTGCGTTTGGATCAGTGGCTTGTGCATCATCTTGTTGAGCAGGTGTTGCGCCAGTTGCTTTGTTATGTGCATCAATTACTGCTTGGAACTTCTTATCTTTTACTGCACGTTTTGTAAACGCATCTACCTTTTGTTGTGGTAATAGTCCCATTTGTGCAACTTGCATTGCTTGATTTAACGTTCCGCCCTTTGCGCTTGAAGGTTCACCGTTTTGCATAAAGATAAAACTGCTTCCGTCTGGACGATACAATCCATCTATTTGCAAGTTTTGTGCGCCGTTAGCAATTACATAACGACTTCTGTAATCTGCTGTGCTAATTAATTGCTTGGCTTTTGTGCCTAGTTTCTTTAATAGGTTAGCATCTTTTTCTGCATCTTCTGGTTCTAATGCTTCTGCATCTTTAACAATTTTAGCAAACTGATCAAATTTGATGCCTTGTTTGATTTGTCCTGCTAGACTGTCTAGTGTAACTGCTGGCGGCTCACCTTCTGTATCGCTACCATCTGTACCTGTAGTGTCTTTTACTTCTCCTCCACTGTCAACAGCATCATTATCTAACTCTGCATCAGTCTGTGGAGATGCTGGATCACCTTTTACTTTAAGGTAATTGTTAAGTGCATCTTCAATTGCTTGGTCTAAGTCTGGCTCTACACCAACGCTACCTTGTAGTTCTTGATATAGTGCTTGTAATTCTTTTTCTTCTTCAGCTGTTAGTGCTTCATTTAACACACCTTCAACAAGTGCAATCAAGTGTCTAAAATCTTTGCTTGCAACTAAGGTCGGTGCGTTTGGATCACCAGCTACGTCTGGTGTTTGTAATTTTTTAAGTAGTTCATTAAATCTATCTATTTTTTGTTTTAAATTTGGTGTAGCTGTTGCTTGTGGATCGTCTGCAAAGTTAGCATTACCTTGATCTTGTGCATCGTCGGCAGCCGCTTGATTGTCAGCCGCTGTTTGGTCTCCTTGAGCTTGTGCATCGGCTTGTTGATCTGCGTTGCTTGCACCTGTGCTTGCACCTTTGTTTAATGCATCTTGTATTGCTTTTAGGGTGTTAGGTCCTGCTTGTCCGTCTACACTTAATCCGTTTGCTTTTTGGAATGCTTGTACTGCCGCATATGTTCCATTACCATATTTTCCGTCTATACCATTTGGATCATGTCCTAGTCTGCTCAGAGAAGTTTGTAGGTCTTTGACAGCTTGCATTGGTTTTTTGCCGCCATCATTGTATGCTTTCATAAGATTTTGATCTGTTGGTAATTTTTTTGCTAGGCTATCGCCACCTTGTGCCGCCGCATCTGCTGGTCCGTCAATACCTTGTCTTGCTGGCGGAGTAGTTTGGTCACCACGTGGATCTGTTGCATCAGGATCTTCTATTTGATCCATTCCTTGGGCAACTCCTCCTTCTTGGTCTGTAGCTGAAATAGACTTGCCGTCAGCGTCTACAAAGAATATTTTTCCGTCGTCTCCTGCATCAGCTGTTGCTTCTACGCCTCCAATTTTAACTTTATCACCTTTTTTGACTTTGTCTACATTTAACATAGCATCGCCGATATCTTTAAATTCTTGTACTTCTGGTTCAACTGCTGTAGAAGTGCCTCCTGGATTGCCGCCATCTCTAGGAGCATCTTTAGGTTCTTTTTTTGGATTAGCTAGTCCTAATGGATCGGGTGTTATTGATGTATCTACACCCGCCTTACCTAAAGCATCGTCAATTTGTTGTTCTTCGGCGTCTGTGAGACCTAAAGTTTTCTTTAACCAGCCAACTAAATCTTCGTCAATTTTGCTTTTTTGATTTTCAACTTCTTTTCCGTATACGTCTGCTGTTTTAATTAAGTCTCTGATATCCATTTTAGTTTCCCACTACAGCTTTTGTATTTTCAGTGTCGCCTATGTCTGCACTTTCGCCTTTTGGTGCGCCTTCCATAGGATCAATTTCTCTTTCTTTACGAGCTGTTTCAAGTTCTTTCAACAAGTCCATTACTCTTGCGCCTGCTACATCTTGCTGTGCAGACTCTCCACCCATATCCTCAGTGTTTAAGATTGATTCATATGGTTCATCTGATTTTTCAGATTGCTGTCTTTCTACAGGATCATTTTCGCCACGTACAATGATATGTGCATGTGATATTTCACAACAATCTACCAAATACTTTTCTAATATGTGTGAAGTAGTAGGGTACTTAACTTCTGCTTCGTAATGTGTTACCTCACAGTTTTGTAACTGTGGGAAATCCATTGGTTTTTCTGTAATTGGTGTTCTTTTACCTGGACTTAGTTTTACAAGTTCATATTTGTTTAGGCTTCGTTCCATAGTGTCTACAAAACCTTCTGGTAAATCACCTGCTACCCTAATAAAAAATTTGTATGTCTTTTCAGACTCTGTTAAAAAATGTTTAAATGTTTTCATGGCGTTTTCCTGTTATAAACTATTTATCCATACTTTTTAATTTTTCTAATAAACTATTTCGATCTGTAACCACATATCCGTCGCCGTTTACAATATCTCCACCCATAGGAGTATCTTGATCCAACTTTTCTTTCTTAAGTTGTAGTTCGATCATTTTTAACTTTTTATCCATTTTTGCTACTTTAGCATCTAATGATGTTTTAAGCATACCGCCGGCTACTTCAAATACTCTACCGCTGTATCTACTTTCTACGTTCATGCCAAGATCCATAAGGTCTTCATAACTTTGTAATGCACGTTGAGCAATATCGTTTAATTCGTCGTCTGCTTTGTCACCTAAACCTTTGACACTTGGTAATGCGGCAGCAATTTTATCAAATTCTGCCATATCTCTAAATGTTTCTTTTTGCTCAACAACAGCGGCCTTTGCCTTATCGCCGTTTTTTGCCTCAGCAATCATTTCTTTGCTGTCAGGTAGATTTAAAAGTTCTTCTAGTTTTTTCGTCATGGAATGTAACCTTTATTTACATACAGTTATTTATCGCTATCGACGGCCGTTGTGAAAAATATCGTCTTCGGTTACTATACGGAATTGTATGCCATTTTGTTTACAATAAGCATATGCGGCTTCCCATTTTGCTTGATTTACAATCCAAGCCGCTTGATTGTGCCTACTTCTGCCAAGTTTTTCTTTCATACTTTGATTTGCAGGCTTTACTTCTATTAATTCTACTTTTCTTTTGCCGCCTCTGTCAGCATAAGATATAAAAAAGTCTGGTACGTAAATTGTGTGCTTGCCGGTTAGTGGATTTCTATAAGGAATCTTAATTGCTTCACTTGCCCATTTTTCAACAGCAGGATGGCTATCGCAAAAATTCATAAATGCAAACTCCCAACTGCTACGATATGTTGGAGTTTTATTTCCTATGTATTTTTCAGGAAATTTACAGTTGAACTTTCCTTGTGCAAATCTTGCCATGTCATACCACTACGTTACGCTTTTCAACTGTATCAACTGAATCGGTTAATCTAAATCCCAATGTGCTTGTCTTTAATCTATTGTAGTTTAGAACTTCTGTTACGACTGTACTAAGTTGAACATCATTCAATCCTTTTAATGTATCTAATAGTTCAAATATTTTTACATTATCAAGTTTTGCTTGATTAAGTAATGTTGTACTTGTGCTTATAGCGGCTGATTTATCAAAACCTCTTTTTTCAAAAAAACCTATCACTGCATCAACTTCATTTGACGGAAAAGCAAGTTTTTCTGTAAAATAATTATCAAAAAATTCTGTTACACGTTTGTCGTTTGTTTTTTCTGGATTAGGTAGGCTACTCATTTTATGTTCCTAGTACTTGTCTTTCTAATGCCGCCATATCATTAGGGTTACTTTTTGATGCTTCGTATGCGGCTTTACCGTCAGATACACTACCACCAGTTGCTGATTGGAAATTTTTCACTGCTTGTCTTTGCATTGCACTATCTAGTGCCGCTGGATTGCCTTTAAGAAAGCTCTTACTACTTGTTATTGCACCAACTGCCGCAACGCCAGCCGCCGCTAATAATAGATCCTTGCTTCCACCTTTGCCTCCATTTTTAGGAAATAGTGTTTGACTTACACCGCTAACATTTATACCAGTTGCCGCTCCTAGCGCACCGGTTAACAATCCAAATCCTTCTTGTCTTAATCCTTCTTTGCTTAGTCCTCTGATGTTGCCAATTAAATTTGCACCCATCAACACTGCAAGTAACGGATTTTCATACGCTTCGCCGCTTGCAATAAAATCATATAAACTAAATGCACCTTCTATAGCGGCCCCTAGTCCTGTTGCTCCTCCACCAGCAAGTGATATAGGACTTGGTGTTGTATCATAATGATCTTGACCAAATCCTGCTGGTGCACCATTGGCTCCTGCGCTAACTTTTCCGCTCTCATAAAAGACTGCTTCATATGCAACTGTAATTCTATTTTCTAATGTACCTTGACCGTCTGAATTATTGACATCATCGTGACTCCATTCGGTTAGCAATGGATTTACTAATGTATATGTGACGTACTCACCTCTTGACATAGTGCTAATTCTTATTTCCTTAAAGAAAGGCACACCTGGGTTATTTACATCCATACCATATTTGTATTTGTTCATTTCAGTGCCCATATATGTATTATGAGGCTTTACTGCATATGCTCTACCAGCATTAATTCTTTGGTTACCATCTGCAAAATAATATCTATAGTAGGCTTGTAAAAGAGCAGTTGTTAATCCCTGATTATCATCATGAAATGTTATATTTATAGGAGTATAGTTTACACCTGTTTGTACGTTTTTAATTCTATTGTATTTTCTTTTTTGATCAACATTAGAAGAATATTTTGGTAAATCTGCTTGTTTTACAAGCATACCTATTTCATTTAAAGGTAATCCTGCAAACAATTTTGGGATAATGCTTGCGCCTTCAGATGTTACAACAAACTGTACATGATAATTAAATTTGCTTTTTGGTGCAAGACGCATGTTGCTGTCAACATACAGTCTAGATGCATGTTGCCAATCACCTAAATTTCCCTTTGGTGTTAAAGCACCTGTGGCTATACTATCAAGTAATGCGTTAAATTTATTTGCCATACTAATATTTATCCTTAAGAATTAAGTATGTATATAAAAGAAAGGGAGCGCAATGGCTCCCTTTGTATCAGACTAAATGTATTTTATTTTTATGCGCCACCGCCTGTTACTGCTGTGTTAACTGTACGTCCTACTGCTGTTCCAATACCTGTACCTTGTGGTGACTGGATTGCATTATCGTAACGTATAGCAAGTGTAACACTTACTGGATCAGTTGAGTTTGAATATGCTAATGAATTGTAGTTAGCACTTTCACAGTAACAACCGTATAATTCAAATGTTTCTAGTACAGTTGGTACATTTGCTCCGTTACCACCATCTAGTATTTCAATACGTGTTGTAAATTTATAATCCTGCCCTGACGCCGCACTTGACTGCTCGTAGAAATCAAATTGTTTCTGCAACTGCTCACCTACAAGTTTCTGTACATTGTTGTTTACATCTTCACGTAGATTAAGTGTAATTGGTTCCCAAGTATGTTTACCTGCTAGATATACTCTTGAGTTATATACATCAAGTGTCATTTGTTCAAAACTAACATTAGGTCTAGTTACATCTATAACCTGTTTTGTTAATTCTGTTGTTGGTGTACTTACGCCAAAGTTTTCCAAACTCACTCTAAAGCGGTATTGGAGTTTTGGCATCAATAGTCCCTGGTTACTAGCGGAATCTCCGCTAGCCAGTGGAACTGTAATTTTTGATAGTGTTGATATTGCCATTTAGTCTGCTCCTGTTAATAGTATTTATCAGTTTATAGTCCTGATATTTCTCCAGTATTTTTTAATCTTAATGGTATGTAGATAAACTCAACAGCCTTAACAGGTTCAATAGCAATGTCTAAGTATAGTTCATTTTTATCTATTCTGCTAGGTGTGTTGTTTGACTCATCACAAACTACCAAGTAATCATACAATCCACGCTGTCCTACAAGTTCTAATAGTAAACTTTCAGCCGCTTGCTTGATCTCATCTCTAGTAATCTTATCATTTGGTTCAAAGATATAAGGTTTAGCAAGTGTGTTAAGTTGGCTACGTAAGTAAATTACTAGTCTTGCAACATTGATTCTATCCAATGCACTTGCGCCTCTTGCACGAGTTTTCTGTCCAAAGTTTACAAGTCCTGCACCTGTAATAAATGTAATTGGGTTCACATTATTTGAGTACAGTGTATCTCTTTGTCCTTCATTTAGTGCTACAGGTACAAATTCTCCTTCGTTACTTATGAACCCTGTTGAACTTGCGTTAGTAATACCGCCACGTCTTGTACCAGCTGGTGCAAACCATGGGAACGAAACTTGATCGCTCAGTGCTATTGTTCTTAGCATCATGTGTGATGCTGGAACAACTACGTTGTTACCTGCATTATCGCTTGTAAATCCTGCAGGGTAGAAGATTCCTAAATATTCGTCTCTACTTACAAGACCTCTATCATTATCTTCAACTGCTAGATTAACGTTTGTTGCCCAATCGTTTAATGATGTTGCATCAGGTGTTAGTCTAAACGGTGAGTCGCCTAAAATAAATGCTGTTAAGCCTCTATCATAGTTTAGGCTAATCATTTCGCCAATTAGTTCTGGATAACCTGGTGTTGCCATTAAGTTGAACAATCTTGATTCATCATCTCTGATATCATCATTGCTGTTTACTAATGCTTGTAGAGCTTGAACAACTACTTTACGTTGTGCTTTACGTCCAAAGCTACCTGAACCATCAGCTTGATTTCCTGATTCTGTTACCCAACGATGTGGATAGTAGTTTGCCATTGAAACATCATCTTGGCGCTTGTTTTCGCTTGATGTATCAATATAGTTTCTTTCGAAACGTTTTACATTAAATCCGCTTCTGCGTAGATTCCATAACAACATACCTTTTGGATATAGTGCAGGATCTGGTGCATCTGGATCTAAGAAATTACTTGCAAGCAGTTCTGGTATAGTACCGTCAGGTGCTGTAGTAGTTGTTCCGCCGTCAGTACCATAACGTGCATCAGCAAACAATACACCGTTTTCAGTTGTTTGGTCGCCTGTGTCTAGCGGGCTTCCCCATTTTTGGGCAGTTGTTCCCGAAATGTCTACGTTGTAACGATATATTGTTGGATAGTTTTCTAAGTCTGCTGTACTAATCCAAAGGTCACCTGTTACAAGTGCGCTACCGTCACTTTGTGTAGTTGGCATACTTGCTGAAACAATCGGTCCTTCTGGACTTGCATTTGGATAGGCTGTTGAATCACCATATCCTACCCATGTTGTTCCATTGTGCCACATCATGTCAACTTCGTCCACAATTGAATTGTACCAAAGCTGTCCTTGCGTTGCTAACGATGTTACTGCATCGTCGCTTGCAGTGTATGAAAGAACACGCCAGTTTGTTGCTTGAAACTGCTTAGGACTTGTAGCATTAGTAGTTCCATCGACAAATGCAAGATTTGGTGTTGAACTAGAATCGTTAGCATCAAAAGGCTTATAACCAATTCCATTCAATAATCCGTCTGTATCAACAAATTTAATTTCCCCACCAGTTGCATGACTAATAACAATTTTATTTGCAGAATCAACTGTTGCACTTACATGCTCAAGATTAGCTGAAGTAATAGCACTTGCAATTAAGTTTGCATCACCGCTTGCAGAACCAGTAGTAGTAACACTTACAGTCTTTAATGCTGAATATGCCGCTGAACCTGTGTCAGTTGCTTGCATTGTAAATGTAAATGTGCCTGCTCCCGGAGCACTACCAGTAATCGCCGCACTAGTAATTTTAGTTGTTCCACTTGCCTGTCTACGGAAAATTGTAAAATTTGCCATAGGCTGTGTGTCTGCCGCTACGTTACTCTTTGCGTACAAATCACCAATTGCTAAATTTGCACCGCCTCCTGTTGAGTCCAAATTGTAAATTGCACTTGCGGCATTATCATATATTGGAGAAGACTGCTCGTCCCATAGTAATGTACCACTGTTCCATAATTTTACAATTAATTTTGCACCGCCATTAGGTAATGTTGTTTTAAACCAAACACTTCCGGATGGGCGTGGGTATGTATCTCCTGATTTCCATTCAGGTACACTTGTATGTGCTGAAATTTGTAATGCTGGAGGATAGTAGCTTCCTGCTGTGATTCCTAACTCTGACAGTCTTGTTGCATCACCACCAATTACGATTGGACCGCCTAATGTTGAGTCGTCTGCTCCTGAGCTAGAACCATTGCTGTAAATTTCTAAAAATCCGTCTACTGCGGCAGCTGATATTTCACCACCTAATCCTATACCTGCATTTATAGCATCCGCAATCTGTGTAACTGTGTTGCTTCCAACTGACACAACACTTCCGTTAATTGTAATGTCTGCTGTACCTGCAAAAGTAGGATTTGCTACCGAACCTTTTACTGTTGGCCAACTCTTTGTCCAGTCGTTGCTTCCAACTTCAACCCATGAACCGCTTGAGTTTTTATACCAAAGTTTGTTAATTGTTGTTACTGCTACTAATGCATATGTACCTATTGCTCCGATTGACGCTAATGGTGCATAGTTACCACCGTCATAATCAACAACTTCATTTTGTTTATAAATTACATACGGTGTTTTGGTAGTAAATGTTTGTCCACCTGTGGTATTAATTGGATTACTATTCCATTGTTGAATACCATACTTTGTATTTGCTGTATCAAACCAGTACGTTCCTGCTAATGGATTTGCACTAGGCGCATCTGCGCTTGCTTCTAGTTCTCCTAAATCAACATCAGCTCTAACAACATAAGCTCTATTGCTAACACCTAATAAACTATATGCCGCTTGTAAACCATATTCGTTCAGTTCGCCGCCGTTAATTGGGTTGTTGTTATTATCTGTTTTGAATATCGGATCTCCAAATGTATCCGCTAAATCTCTTTGTGAAGTAAGCAAGAAAGGCTTACCTGCATTTGCTTTTAATGTGCCTGATGCTGTTCCTGTTCCTGATGCATTTGGTTTGTTACTTGCAGAGGTAACAAAAATCATAGGCACTGTACCCGGCTCAGCTGGGGTATAGAAACTTTCGTCTATTACGCTGACCTGTACTCCTGGTGATGTTAAAGCCATATTTTTTTCTCCTGTTGGAATCTTAGTGTCTACATATATTTAGCATAATATAATAAAAAGGTACACGATATCACCATGAAAAAGGGACCAAAAAGGTGAGGTAAATACAATATGAGACCTTTATGCAAGTGTGGACAACGACCTGCGGCTATAAACTATCGCAAAGGAAAAAAAGTTTACTATAGAAAATTATGTGAACGATGTCTACGCGGAGGAATAAACGTAGGTATTCCTAAATGGAAATTAAGAGGATACCAGAAAAAAGATACTTGCGAAAAGTGTGGTTATAAGTCAAAGCACTCGGAACAGTTCAACGTATTTCATATAGATGGAGATTTAAATAATTGCAGTCCTATGAATTTGAAAACAATCTGTGCTAACTGTCAACGTATTATGCAGAAGCAAGGTGTGCGTTGGAGGCAAGGTGATTTGATACCTGACTTTTAAGATCATCAATGGTTGTGTTATTACCTATAATTGCATTGAAGTTTACATTTGCCCAACGCCATTCTGATTCATGTACATCTTTAGGTTCAACACCTATGTCCTGATACATGCGAAACCAAACTGGATCAGGACCTCTTTTGACATGCCAGACTTGTCCTTTTAGAGAATGTATCATGTCAGCTTCGTTTGGAAATCTTACATCAGGTATTACATAGTTTTTTGTAGTATCATGTAGTAATTGTTGTTTAACAAGACTTACCCAAATACCATCATAAAAGCCATTACGCATACAATCAGTGCCAAACATTTGAAGGACCAATCTAGGGGTAATGTGCTCATTAGTTTCTGTTGACCAGAATCTGTCTGCTTGTTCTCGCCATTCTCTGCTTTCATCTGTGTCTCCTTCAAGCATTGATCTGTCCCAACCAAACACAGTTGCAACACCATCTTTTAACTTGTCTGCAAAACTTATTTTTGTAAAATTATGTTGTTCGACTAATACATCAGCAACAGTGCCTTTACCGCTACCAATTAAACCACAAATTCCAATGATCATAAATGTTCCTCTATAATACCTTTATTATAGTAGAAAACAATCTAAATGTCAAGAAAAATTATCCTATTAGGAAGCCGTATCCTGCGCCGCCAGAAACTTGTTGTATAACTTCTTGTTCAAGTTTTTCCATTTCTTGCTGTGCTTCTGATTTTAGACTTTGTCCGTTTAAACTTGTACCACCTTGTGGACCAGCAATAGTAGCAAACTTTTCTCTTGCTTCTCCTAGCATATACTTACATGCCGCAAGTGTGTAATCTTTTATCCACTGCTGAGCAAGATAATCGTTCATTAGATTTTCGTCTGGACGATAATTATAGCAATATAATAGCAGTGTTTCTTCTGCTCTAGGTCTTTGTAATAGTGTAAGTTTCTTTGTATAAGAATTCCATTTAAATTCTATAAAACTACCAAACATACGTCCTACTAGTTCTTGGTATTGACTAAACATATCATATGTTGCAAGTCCGCCTAAATTGCTACTTGAAAGAAGATACGCATTTGTATAGGCTAGATTAAAAGGCTCAAAAATACTGCCGCCGTCGCCGCCACCAGTTCTACTACCAACACTGCGCCTAAATATTTTCCTTACTTCTACAACTTCATTTGGTAATGTATATTCGTTTGTATCAATAATAGTTGGCATGAAAAAATATGATTCTTCAACTGAATTATCTGACCTTTGTCTGAAACGAGTCAATGCTTTTGTAAGAGCTGTTTCATAATGCACAGGATCAAGTTCTACATCAACCATGCCTCCACCTAGCATTGAATGTACATAATCGAATATATCTTGTTTTTGTATTGCCATGTTTATAGTCTCCGTAGTATTTATCGTAATTGTTTAGTATCGATAAATATGTATATGCCAAGATTAAGTTTATACAGACCACAAAAAACCAACGATTATTCATTCATAGACAAACAAGTATATGAAATGTTTACTGTTGGTGGTACAGATATTAATATACATAAGTTTTTAGGTGCAGAAAATCCCACAGATGAAAATGCCACTGCTGATCAGCCTCAGTACAGTGCAGTTGCCGAAACCAATATACAAGATCTTTTGTTCCTTGAAAACAGAGATAGAAAATACGATCCAGACGTATATACAATGCGTGGCATTTACAATGTACAGGACATTGACTTTAATCTAAGTCAATTTGGATTGTTTCTAAGCAATGATACATTGTTTTTAACAATTCATATTAACAGCAGTGTAAAAACACTTGGTAGAAAAATAATAGCAGGTGATGTCATAGAGTTACCGCACTTGAAAGATGAATACGCTCTAAACGATCTATCTTACGCTTTAAAACGATTTTATGTTGTTGAAGATGTTAACAGAGCCGCAGAAGGTTTTTCACAAACATGGTATCCACACTTATATAGACTAAAACTTAAACAAATTTATGACGGACAAGAATACAAAGAAATTTTAGATCTACCTGCAGAAGAAGGTGCAACAGGCGACGATACATTACGCAAGATGTTGAGTACATATGAAAAAGAAATGCAGATAAATGATGCGGTTGTAAAACAAGCAGAAGCAGATGCCGCAAAATCAGGTTATGACACTAGCCATTATTATAGTTTACAATTAGATGCGAATGGAAATACAGAATTAGTTGACACTGATGATGATAATATACCTGACACTATGAAAACAGTAAATAAGTCAGGTTATAATGGATACCTACTAGGTGATGGTATTCCAACTAACGGAGCAGAATTTGGACATGGAATATCATTCCCCACTAATCAATCAGAAGGTGATTATTTTCTTAGAACAGACTTCAATCCAAATAGACTATTTAGATATGACGGCAACAGATGGGTCAAACAAGAAGATAATGTGCGTATGACAATGACCCAATCAAATAGTAGGTCAACGCAAAAAGGTACATTCATAAATAACACTACAACAAACACCATCAGCGGCGAATCTGTTGTAGAAAGACAGAGTCTATCTGAAGCACTTAGACCAAAGGCAGATGAATAATGAAATACAATAAAGATTTAAAAAAATGCGAAGAAAGACTTGTTGAAGGATACAAAGGTCCTGTTCAACTTTGTGCCGCAATCACAAATGCATATGCAAGTAAAAATGCAAAACGTATAAGTTTAGCAGATAGAAACAGAGATGAATTCTTAGTAGATTACCCACAGTGGACTGAATATCTTATGGCGTGTTCAGAAGGTCCAGGTGACGGACCGTTCAAAGGTTCAGGCTCAGGTAAAGGTCCAGGTGACGGACCAGGTAGCGGCACCAAGGGCAAAGGTAAAGGTAGCGGAGAAGAAGGCGAAGGACCGGGCAAGGGCAAAACAGGCGATGGTATAGGTGATAAAGGCACAGGCGATGGTCTAGGAGATAAAGGCAAAGGCAAAGGGGGAGACGGTGATCCGGGAATACCAGGATATACTCCACCTAGTAAATTACCAGGCAATGATACATCAGGTGGTGGTGATAGCGACATTACAACACCAGGTGGAGAACTCAAAACAGATAAATTAGACAAAGTTATACCTTCTAAACCCGGAAAAGTAGAACCGGAAAAAACTCCCGATACTGATGACACTATCAAAACACCCAACGTAAAGAAAGATGCGCCTAAAATACAAAAGCCAGATGACTTCGATGATGGTGTTCCTGTTACACCAAAGAGAACACCAAAGCCAAAACCAAAGAAAGAGCCTCCTAAGAAGCCGGTGACGCCTAAAAAAGAACCAACTGTAGAACCAGATAAGACACCGCCGAAGAAGAAAGAGCCACCTAAGAAAGAGCCACCTAAGAAAGAGCCACCTAAGAAAGAGCCACCTAAGAAAGAGCCACCTAAGAAGGAACCACCTAAGAAGGAACCACCTAAGAAGGAACCACCTACAGAAGTGCCAGATAAAGATAATCCTAAGATTATTCCGTTACCGGACTTTAGTTAGAGAGATGCTA
>Ga0163109_10000901_pt1 | contig 23361 bp, 21 predicted proteins | sample CRUFie1St13metaG_FD_108704 | JGI IMG/M metagenome (GOLD analysis project Ga0163109, IMG submission 108704) | Marine microbial communities from the Costa Rica Dome - CRUD Field 142mm St13 metaG | ecosystem: Environmental > Aquatic > Marine > Oceanic > Photic zone | place: Costa Rica: the Eastern... | reverse complement strand
TCTCGCTTGATCGTGATACGGCTGGCGGTACTGCCGGAGCAGAGATCGACTTCGAAGATCAGGACATCTGGGTTCTGGGCTTCCGGGCGCGCTTCTAATCGCACCTGTTAAAAGAATAATTTAATAGACTTACTCTATAGCCCCGGGATTTTCCCGGGGCTTTTTCTTTGGGGCCGTTATGCTTTTTTGCCCCAATGACACTTTGTGTCTACAGTTTTTGCAATACAAACCTTACGATAGCCTACGATTTGATAATCTGTATCCTAAGCTTAATGCTCTCTCAGGCCTTGTTAATTGACATAAAGCCAACCTGACAGGTATTTGTTTATGTCCCGCAAAACGTTTTGTAGGGTACTGCGGACACCGGCGCTGGCAACGCAAATTCTTCATACCCCACTGTCTCATCAAAAGGAGTAGACAAAAGAGCTAACATGTCTTCAAACAATTTATAATCACTATTGTTAATAGCTGCCGATAATACCTCTTCGACTTTATGATTTCGTGGAATGTAAGCAGGATTTATTTGATCCATTTGACTGGCGCATGTATCCATTGATACCGGCCCTTCTTTAATACGTTCTATCCAACGTTTTTCCCAAATATCAAATTTAGCAGGGTCTTGAAATTGTTTTCGAGCAAATCTCTTGCCTTTACGTAATGTGTTTGAAAGATGCCTAAAAGTATTGGTGAAGTCGGCATTTCCCTCCCGCATTAATTCCAACAAATCATGTGTTATTCTAGTGTCGTTTTTATTATTAGAATCTAAACCTATTTTCGCACACATTCGTCTGTCCCATTCGTTCTGACATTGTGATGAAGCTTCTTCTATCGCGGAGGTCAAAAATATTATTGCTTGATCTTGATCGGTATCGGTAAGGGGAATAAGGGTTTCTGCGAACCGTGCTAGGTTCCAAGTCAAAATCGATGGCTGTTTGGCGTAGGCATAACGTCCGTGCAGATCAATTGAACTAAATACGGTCATTGGATCATATCGGTCCATGAAGGCGCAGGGACCATAGTCAATTGTTTCACCTGATATTGAGGTATTATCCGTGTTCATTACTCCATGAATAAAACCAATGCTCATCCAGTGGGCAACAAGCTCTGCTTGTGCTTTCGCAACTGCTTTAAAAAAGCCCAAATAGACGTTTGAGCTTTCTTGAACAGCTGGGTAATGGCGTGTTATCGCATAATCTGCTAATTTTTTTACCATTTCCGTATTTTGACGAGCGGCAAAAAATTGAAATGTACCGATGCGCAGATGACTGGCTGCAGTACGTGTAAGAACAGCACCAGGGATAGGCACCTCTCGATAGACTGGCTCGCCAGTTGTTACAGCGGCAAGTGCGCGTGTAGTTGGCACTCCCAAGGCGTGCATAGACTCACTGACCAAATACTCTCGTAATACAGGGCCAAGCGCAGCCTTGCCATCTCCACCACGAGAGAAGGGAGTGCGGCCCGACCCTTTCAATTGAACGTCGTATCTATATCCTTGGGCGTTGACAATCTCACCCAATAATAACGCTCGGCCATCTCCGAGCTGGGGTGAAAAATTCCCAAATTGATGTCCCGCATAAACTTGAGCCAATGGTGCAGCGCCGATTGGTACTTTATTACCCGCAAAAATTTCAGTCCCTTGGGCTGTTTCGAGCGCATCTACGCTCAATCCGAGTTCTCTCGCCAATTTCCGATTTATCTTGATTAGGCTGGGTTGTGGTACGACTTCAGCACAACAAGGCACGGCAAACTCAGAGAGTTGGCACGCGAACGTGTTGTCGAAACCAAAATCGATGTTTACTTCCTCTGCTTTATTTAAAGGTACATGATTTTCCATTGTTGCCGCCCACAATATTCTTGCCAAATACCCTTGATACGAAAAGGGCGGCCCCGAAGGCCGCCCAAATTCGATAATTAACCGAGCCAACAATCAACACATTCTAATTTCCAATGCTTAGAGACCGGAATATCTTGTGTGAAGTTCTGCCCTGCCGAGGTCTGCGTTAAACCTACTTTGCAACCCTCGTATGGTACTCATTACCGTTAAAGGTAAATGTTGCTTTCCCAGCTTTTCGTGCTGCCGCAAAAGCGTCACCAAACCCGGAGGATGGTGCTGCTGCCTTAGCACCTGCTGGTTTTGTACCCAAACTTGCCCAATATTTCTTTGCAGCTGCTCTTAGGGCTTTGTTCATAGACTTCTTGCAAGCCTTAATGTCTTTCCCTTGACCGATTTTTTCTTCGAGTTCCTGCATCATGCAGTCCCAACCGGCTTGGGCTCGTGCCATCTCAACTGGCGCGAATTTCATACCACCGCGATCTTTCATTGCTGCTATGCGACGAAGGCCACCCTTAGCTTTTTTCCAGTCTTTTTTACCAATCTGCCTTTGTTTGCGTGTATCAGGCTTGGGCGCCGTACCACTTGCAGCTTGGCTGGCTTTGTTCGCAAAGTAAATGGCGTCCGGGTGGTCGCCTTCTTTGTTTTCTGCCATAGCGAGCTTGATGTACTCTTTATGGAGAGTTTGCTCAAATTGACCGCCCTTTACACTGAGACCTGCTGCTGCGTCTATTTCGGATTGCGACGTGATTGCGCATGCATTCAGGCCCGCCGCCAGAGCACCTGCTGCTAAGATTTTAAAGATTCGCATGAATTTTTCCCCCATTAAACTAAAGGTGTGTACCTGGAAGATACACGGATAAAAAACACTTATATTCGCTCCCAGAATGAATATCTAACGCCCGTCATGCAAAATCTAGAAAGAATCTTCGGTTCTAACCCGCTTCGCCATTCGGAACACTGGACTTGTTATTAAGCGTTTTATCGTAATTTTTGCGGATTTGCAATGAAATAGATAAGTTTTACATGTTGATTTTGAAGTTTGAAGAATTCACGCAAAATACAATCTCAGACCATTTCTAAGTAACTGTTATAATTAAGTATTTTGTTTAGTTGCAAATAGCATCGCCATACAAACAGTGAATAAAATTAGCCACCATGAAGACCAAAAAGAAAAATTGTACATATTCGCACTCCAAAATGCCGCAAAATAGCCGGTTAAAGCAACAGAGCCTGGAGTGTCCGCTCGCAGTCTCTGATAAATTGACCACAGCATGGTGCCAATTCCTGCTAACACAGCGATTAGAGCAAAAATACCGCTCTCTAGCCATATTTCTAAAAGAAAATTGTGCGGATGGGATGGAATATATTCCTGATTAAATTGTGGGATAATTACATCAGCATGAGGAAGAAAATTTGATGTATTAAGCCCAATGCCAAACCAGAGATTTTCTATAATATTGTTGAGGGTAAATGCCCAGATTACCTGCCTGTGGTAATCGATTGCAGACTTCGGAAAATAAAAGTTTGCGTATAAATCCTGCGGCACATTCGGCAGTTTTAAAAATACGAAGGAGACTAATGCTACCGCTAAAAAGCCGCATGAAAGCAAAACAAGCATAGCGGACTTACCGCTTAATTTTCTCAACAAGACAGCAAATAGCATTCCTGCCAAGCCACAAAATAATGTTATTGATGCGGCTTGTTTGTTTGCGCCAACTCCAATGATGTAAACGAATGCGGGATATGCTATAGAGAAAGCGCGCCAAATTCCTCCGCGTATCCATGCCAGCCAACAAACAATGGGAACAAGGCAACTCATCACAACGCAATGTGACTTTAATGCCAGTCGTGCAGTTGTTAGCGGAATGTCGAATCCTTGCAAGGTAAGAAACCCTATGAGGCCTGGCCAAGCATATAAAGATATCAGTGCAACAGTACCTGCAAACAGTGACATTAAAAGAAGGAAATAAAACGCCAGTTGCAATTCAAATTTTCTGCTTGAAAAATAACCCCAAATTAAAACGGCGACAGCAATATACAAAATAGTTCTAAACCAGACGCTTATGGACCGAATCGGCGCATCCGATATAAAAAGCCCAACCAACGAAAACGCAAAAAACATTGCTGTTGCGACTGAAGTCGGACTACGGAGCGTGGGGCTGCTCTCCGATAGGATTGCATTTATATCCTGCTTTAAAAAGACCGAAGCAAGCAGAAAAGTGCCTGTTATCATTATAAAAAAGGCTATCGCATAGCTCGGCCCGGCGACAGTCATAGGCGCCATCGTTCCACAAAAAAATGGAACTGCAATTTTCCACCAACGCTCAAAGATCATTCGCATGTTTTGTGCCGGTTATTGTAGGCGGGTAATATGGCTAATTTAGCACACTAAGTAATTATTAGATTCCAACAAAAAAAGCACTCAACGCAATATGCGTTAAGCACTTGTTTTCGTTGGTGAGTCGGCAGGGATTCGAACCCTGGACCTATTGATTAAAAGTCAATTGCTCTACCAGCTGAGCTACCGACTCCAACGAAGCCCATTGGGGAGAATTTAGGGAACCAAGCCTATGGGGTCAATCTAAGAAAACGAAAACTTTCCAATTTCGCAGAATAAATGAGGTTTTTACGAACAGGGAAGACGCTTTTATACCCAACGCTAACGAAAAAATTTTATACCATGCCGGCATTTCCATGCCGATTTATGTTGTGTGGGTTTTGTAATTAAAACAAGCAAATAGCAATTAAGATTATTTTCACGGTGGGCGTAATTTGTTCTTTTGCTCTAGTTTTGTATTGTTTTAGAATTCACCTTAACTATCGGAACAATACAATACCGCGGGACTGCGGGCTTAAAATATTTGTTACAGGGATTCTTATTACAATCTTTCTTACTGTCGATAACGGTTCCCTCGATAATCAAATGCCACGGAAATCTTCTACCATCTCCTGTAAAAGCGCCACGTCATGAATAAGTAACGTCTTTCCCTCGCGTTGAATCAGATGTCGCTTAGCAAGATCACTAAAGACGCGAGCTACCGTTTCACGAGTTGTTGAAACGCGGCTTGCGACATCGCTGTGCACCGGTATAGGTTTTATTATTGCACTGTTTCCGTTCGAGGCACAGGGATGGGCTAAGCGGAGTAGTTCTGCGAGAACCCTATTATTGGCTCCAAGAGTGCTTAAATCCATAATACGTTCGGTAGAAGTACGAATGATTTGTGCCATTTCTACCAATAGGTTTAACGATATTTTCGGACAGCTTAACAACAACTCTTTAAATGACGTTCTACCCAAAGATGCTAAAAGTGAATCCTCAACTGCAATTACAGATGCAGAGCGAGGCTGATTATCGAGAGCCGCTAATTGCCCAAAATATTGCCCACTCTCCATATCATCGAACGTTACTTCTCGTCCAGACATTGAGTAGTTTACTACTCGAACCTTTCCAGATACTACAAAGTATATTTCAGAGCTTTCAGACTGCCTATCGAGAATGACTTCATTAGGAGTTACTTGTCTCCATGTGCAGCGTTGCTCAAGTTTTATTCTATCCTCTTTTTGCATGGGTTTCAGTAGATCAATAATAGCGAGTGATTGCTCTTTATTTTGTTTCATAGCGTTAGTGCTTTACATTGTGAAAGTAGTATGTGGCTAGGGTGTATTGGTGGAGTCTGTGCGAAAATTATCAGTTCAATGGTGCAGTCAAACTAAAATGGTTGGCTATTCGTTACTGTAACATATATCACTTCGGTGCTCATGATCGGGCAAAGATAAATTTAACTACGGAAGCTATGAGCAAAAATAAACGGAATTCGAGAGCGATATCGACCGAGCAACCAAACCGCAAACGCGGAGCGCGATTATTTAGGCGTATTAGGGGTTATTTTCTCGCCGGTATATTAGTCACAATGCCACTTGCCATTACTTTTGCTGTGGCGCGTTGGTTCATCCTCTTTGTTGACAGCAAAATTGTGCCAATAATCCCCGCTGCATGGAATCCTGACACTTATTTGAAGGAGGTTGTTGGGTTTGAAATTGGCTTGCCAGGGTTAGGCGTAGTTATACTTCTCATCACAATAACTTTGATAGGCACCTTAGCAGCCGGCTTTGTTGGTCGCTATGTCGTAAATTTGGGCGAGAATATTCTTGCGCGCATGCCTGTGATCCGAAGTGTTTACAGTGCAATTAAGCAAATACTTGAAACTGTTTTGCAGCAACAATCTCAGGCATTCCGTCAGGCGGTCCTTGTTGAGTATCCTCGTCGGGGTATATGGGCGATTGGGTTTATAACGGGGGAGACAGAAGGTGAGGTCCAAAATTTGACGAATGAGGAAGTGATAAATATTTTTTTACCTACCACCCCTAATCCTACTTCAGGCTTTTTACTGTTCGTTCCTCGCGAAGATTTAGTAATTCTAAGCATGAGTGTAGAGGAAGCCGTAAAAATGGTAATTTCTGGTGGAATTGTAACCCCTCCAGACAGGAGACCTTTAAATGACCAGAAATTCCCTATCGTTTCAGCGCGTACATACGAAAGTCTTGATTTAGATAGGGAAAAAAATGGTGGGACGCGGATTCAAAAAGGAAAAAAATAACATCCACGTGTCATCCTATCAGCCAGACCGTAGAAAGGTCACTGCTTCATCCCTTTCAAATAGGTATAGAAGATTTCTGAGGGCTTTTCCTCGATCAGTTTCTAATTCCGGATCTTTTTGCAAGATAAGCTTCGCATCATCCTGTGCAATAGCAAGCAAGTCGGAATGTATCTGCATATCTGCAAGTCGGAAGGTGGGGATACCACTTTGGCGGGTGCCTAAAATTTCACCACCCCCCCGAAGTTCTAAATCTTTCTCCGATATTAAAAAGCCATCGTCAGTGTCTCTCATTATCGATAGTCTTGCGCGTGCAGTTTCACTCAAAGGAGGTGCATAGACTAGCAAACAAGTGGATTGTTGCAGCCCTCTGCCAACGCGCCCCCTAAGTTGATGGAGCTGGGCGAGCCCAAATCGTTCAGCATGTTCAATCACCATAATGGTGGCTTCTGGAACATCGACGCCCACTTCAATTACTGTCGTTGCTACTAATATCGATGCTGGCCCGGAAATAAACCGAGACATTGCTGCGTCCTTTTCAGAAGCTTTCATTCTACCGTGAATGAGCTCTACCTTCTCATTGAACTGATTTTCGAGAGACGAGTAGCGCGCTTCGGCATTAGCAAGATCAATTGTTTCTGATTCTTCGACCAGAGGGCAAATCCAATATACTTTCGCATTTTTTTGAATAGCCCGACCCACACTCGAAATAACATCGGTTAATCGGTTGTTCGAGATAATACGTGTATCAACGGCTTTTCGGCCAGGGGGTTTCCCTATTAAACGTGAGCAGTCGAGATCGCCATACGCTGTAAGTAATAGTGACCTAGGAATGGGAGTTGCAGTCATCACGAGTGTATCAACACCGTGCCCCTTACTGGCAAGGCTAAGCCGTTGATGCACGCCAAATCTATGTTGTTCATCTATTACGGCCAGTAGGAGATTTTTGTAATTTACATCCTTTTGAAAAAGCGCATGAGTACCTATTAATAATGAAATTGTTCCATCAATCAGGTCTGTTAATATATCACTTCTTGCTGAGCCACGGTCACGTCCAGTTAAGACACTTACTTTGATGTCAGTAACTGAGAGGAATTCTTTGAAAGTATCGTAATGTTGGCGAGCAAGAATTTCTGTTGGCGCCATTAATGCGACTTGACCACCTTCTTCTATCGCTGTTAGGGCTGCTAATAGGGCAACAATAGTTTTTCCACTTCCCACATCTCCTTGTAACAAACGAAGCATTCGGCCCGGCTGCATCATATCGTTATTAATTTCGGCCAATGCATTTTTTTGTGCGTCAGTTAAGTCAAAAGGCAGTGACGCAAGAACTTGTCGTCTAAATTTCTTGTTGCCACATGTAGAGCGGCCAGGAAGTTTGCGAGATGCGCGCCTAATCAAAGCTAACGCCAGTTGGTTTGCGAGTAATTCATCATAGGCGAGACGGGTACGGCATAAATTATCTGGATCAAGATCTCCCTGGCCTTGAGGAGAGTGAATTTTTTGCACAGCCTTATTCCAAGATGGCCACCCACGTTGTTCTTGCAAAGCAGGATCTAACCATTCAGTTAGGTCGGGTAATTTCGCGATGGCGCCTCTTATCGCCTTTCCTAACGTTTTGACCGTTAAGCCTGCAGTAAGCGGATAGACAGGCTCAACGGAAGGAAGAGTTAAAGCATCCTCAACTTTTAATATATAGTCTGGATGAGTTATTTGTTTACCATCATTAAATTGCTCTACAATGCCACTAACCAATCGTTGTTCCCCTACAGGCAAAACATTCAAAAGATAATCTTCCCTGGGGTGAAAAAAAATTAATGTTATGGTACCGGTTTTATCACTACACAGAATTTTATATGGGCGACGTTTATACCCCCTTTCGTGTTTTTTGATTGTAACAGTAAGTGTGCACACTGAACCTAAAGGCGCGTCGGATACGGTGGGCTTCAGTCGGCGATCAATTATTTCGCGTGGCATATGCCATATAAGATCAACTACATTTGGTCCGGCCAAAGCCTCAATTGACGCCGCCATACGCGGCCCAACACCTTTCAAGGTGGTAGCAGGAGCGAAAAGGGGGAATAGTATTTTCGGACGCACGATCTTCTTATAACTTTTATTTGTCTCTAATTGTTATGAAAAGTATACGACATCAGGCATTGTACAAAATAAGTATTCTAAAAACCAACAATTTACCAAAAGAGCAAAGCGCTCTATATGTCATCTTATGGAACAAATAAATGATATCGAAGTGAGGCGTAAGCGTTTGCGTTTCCGGTGCTGGCATCGCGGAACAAAGGAGGCTGACATGCTCCTTGGACGTTTTGCGGATGCATATATTGATAAAATGGAGTCGGTAGAGCTCGATCAGCTTGAAATCATTCTTGGGCACAATGATTTGGATCTCTACAATTGGATATCCGGTAATACTCCGTGGCCTGCGAATGTGGTCAGTGACTTGACTAAACGGTTGTGCGAATTTTGTGCTGAGGGTGGGCATCGCTAGAGTTGTGGTTGCGAAGAAACAAAGACGGATAGGCGGTGTGCCGGAAGGCTATGATGCCTTTTTGTTATCGCAGTCTGCTCATAAAGCGGTGGTGCCTCTCGTGCACATATGTCGTGATGATGTCCGTCTCGACATGCTATCGAAAGCACTTGCTTTTTTTGCGCCTGAGCTCGGGGTAGCAGCTTTTCCTGCTTGGGATTGTCTGCCATATGATAGAGTATCTCCGATCACAGAAATAACAGCGCGTCGTTTGGCTACCCTTAAAAGTCTTACAAATAAGACTAATCTGCCAAAGATTGTTTTAACGACGGTAAATGCGATCACACAACGAATACCGCCAAGGTCATTCATACAACGTAGCACTATGAGAATTGCGGTTGGAGAGACCGTTGATCGAGATGCATTAATTCAATTTTTTGTTCGGAATGGGTATCTGCATGCAGAGACGGTGCGTGAAACTGGCGAGTACGCAATTCGAGGTGGTATAATTGATATTTTCTGTCCAGGTGAACACGACCCACTTCGGCTTGATTTTTTTGGGGAGCAAGTGGAATCAATCAGGTGCTTCGATGCTGTTACCCAGCGATCAAAAATGAAACGCGAGGATTTGAACTTACAACCAATTAGCGAAGCATCGCTCGATAAAGACAGTATTTCCCTTTTCCGAGCCCGGTATAGAAGTGCTTTTGGTATTCCTTGCGAAAATGACGTTGTGTATGAGGCAGTAAGCGCAGGCCAACGTCCGCCCGGTTTTGAACATTGGCTTCCCTTTTTTCACAAGAAATTGGAAACGCTTTTTGACTACTTGCCTAATTCAGCGCTGTCATTTGACCATCAATGGGAACATGCTTTTCAGGATCGTCAAGCCACAATTAATGACCACTACAATGCTCGGATCGACTTTCTGCCTTCCAACCTGCGAGATGCTACTAGCCAAAACGACCCTGTATATCGTCCGGTGGAAAAAAGCGAAATGTTTCTTGGGCTAGCAGAGTGGGAAGACGCGATAGGGCATAACGAGTGTTATTTTTATTCCCCGTATGAGGAGGGGGGAGAAACAGCAAAGGCGCGGGCGTCGGCCGACTTCATTGAAGCAAGGCAGCGTGAAGACATTAATCTTTTTAAGGAGGTTGATAATGTCATCAGGGATGTGGGACGCACAAAGCCAGTCATACTTGCAGCAGCAAGTGTTGGTTCTCGCGATCGATTAGGTAAGCTTATTACGAGTGGTGGCTCAACGGCACTCGTAAATGTGGACGGCTGGCCTGAAGTTAAGGGGATGCTTAAGCCTAAGGAGGCATATATTACAGTTTGGGAAACAAACCACGGATTTAACGCGCCTGAACTTCTTGTTTTAAGTGAGGAAGATATCCTTGGCGAGCGATTGGCCCGTTCTGCTAAGCGTCGTCGGCACGCGAAAGAATATATTTCTGAAGTAGGTACGATGGAGTTGGGTGATTTAGTTGTTCACATTGATAACGGTGTCGGCCGGTATGATGGACTAGAAAGTCTTACTGTCGATGGTGCTCCTCATGATTGTGTGCGGTTAATTTATGCGGGCGAGGATCGACTTTTCATTCCAGTTGAAAATATCGATACGCTGTCGCGTTACGGTGCAGAAAAATCAAACGCCTTTCTCGACAGGCTCGGGGCAGTTTCGTGGCAGGCGCGGAGAGCAGCTGTCAAAGAGCGGATTAACGACATGGCAGATAAACTGATGCAGCTAGCGGCTGAACGCACGCTTGTCCAAGCGCCGGCAATGTCGCCGCCGCCCGGCGCGTATGAAGAGTTCTCTGCTCGTTTTGCATGGGATGAGACTGAAGATCAACGAAATGCGATTGAGGATGTGATTTCCGATCTCGAGGAAACGCATGCCATGGATCGATTGATATGTGGTGATGTTGGTTTTGGGAAAACAGAAGTTGCTATGCGTGCGGCTTTTGTAGCTGCATCAAACGGATATCAAGTGGCAGTGGTCGTGCCTACCACTCTGCTGGCGTTTCAACATCATGAAACCTTTAAACAACGCTTTGCTGGTCTCCCAATAAACGTATCACAGCTTTCACGCTTGGTTGGTGCCAAAGAAGCGAAAACTACCAAGGAAAGCTTAAAAAATGGTGAGGTTGATATTGTTGTCGGCACGCATGCACTTTTGGCGAAGGATGTTGAATTTAATAACATTGGATTACTTGTAGTTGATGAGGAGCAACATTTTGGTGTCTCCCAAAAAGAGCGTCTCAAAAATTTGCGGAGGGGTCTTCATGTTTTAACGCTCACAGCAACGCCTATTCCCCGAACTCTTCAATTAGCTCTTGCTGGGGCACGAGACATGAGCATGATAGCGAGCCCGCCTGTTGATCGCCTAGCTATCCGCTCATTTGTATTGCCATTCGATCCCGTAGTTATTCGGGAAGCTATCAATAGAGAGCGACATCGTGGGGGGCAGATATTCTATGTATGCCCAAGAATTGCGGACATAGAGCGCCTAGAAAAGCGTCTTGCCGAACTCGCGCCAGATGCTAAGGTTGCTATCGCACACGGTCAAATGGCTCCTCGGGTTCTGGAAGCCGTTATTAATGATTTTAATCAACGCAAGGCCGATATTTTATTATCAACGAACATAATAGAGGCTGGCATCGATATTCCTAATGCCAACACAATGTTGGTGCATCGTGCCGATCGATTTGGTCTTTCCCAACTTTATCAATTGAGGGGGCGAATTGGTCGTGGCAAAACACGGGCTTACGCATACTTCACTCTGCCCTCAGGACAAATTTTATCCGGCTCTGCCCAAAAACGCCTTTCTGTGATGCAAACATTGGACACCCTCGGTGCTGGATTTTCATTGGCAAGCCATGACCTAGATATCCGTGGAGCAGGAAATCTCCTTGGCGGTGAACAATCTGGGCATATTAAAGAGGTAGGGGTTGAACTTTACCAACATATGCTGGAAGAGGCGGTTGCTGAATTGCGGGAAGAGAAGACAGGTGTTTCAGTTCTTAAGGATAATTGGTCGCCACAAATTTCGTTGGGTGTAGCTGTATTAATTCCTGATGAATATGTTGCAGATTTAGGCCTGCGATTAGGTCTGTACAGAAGGCTCTCAAAGATTGGGTCCTCGGATGAGATTGAAGCTTTTGCGTCAGAATTGATTGACCGCTTTGGTGCGATACCCAAATCGGTTGAAAATTTGTTAAAGGTCGTGGAAATCAAAAATCTTTGTCGTGTTGCTGGAGTAGAAAAGGTTGATGCTGGAACTGGCGGTGCATCAGTTGTGTTGCGAGGATCTCGATTTGCCAATCCGTTGGCACTCGTCGAATATATTCAGCGGCATCCTACGAATGTAAAGCTGCGGTCCGATCAAAGCCTTGTGTTCCGGTCTGATTGGCCAATGCCCGACCAAAGATTAAATGGTGTAACAAGAATAGCGCGCGAGTTAGCCGCTCTCGCCACGAGAGAAGCTGCTGAATAGACAAATCGGTGTCAGGGAAGATCCAAACGGACATCAATTGCAGCACTTGCAATTACTGTGAGATCTTCTCGTTCATCGTCTGGAACATCCAAGCCACCTAGCACGGCAGAGACTGACACAGTACCAACTGGTAGTATTTTTTTAACAGCTTCTATGTCTACTTGATCTGGCTTCTGAACGCCAATCGTAACAGCTACGATTACATCATTTTTACTGATGTTAAGCGTTCGTATCATTGTTAAAGAGCTATGATGAAGGGCATCCTCAACGGCGCGTATCGCTGCCTTGGTGTAATCGCCGCCATGTAGGTCGTTGCCAGAACCCATTTCTAAGATTACTCGTTTTAAGGGCATAATATCAGTCCTTAAGTTAGGTCTAGGCGCACTACTGCAGCTGCATGCGCGATAAGCGTGTTATCGTCACTGTCATCTTTGGGAATTTTTAACCCTCCTTCAACCACATTTATCGATCCACTACCGTGAGGGAGAACAGCTAATACTTTGTCTTTGTCAACGCGGTCAGGGTCTGGCACTCCGATAGTAACTTCGGTGATCATTGAGTCAGTATCCATGTTAAGCGCTTTCGCAATGCTAAGTGAATTATGCCAAAGCGCATCGCGTAATGCGCGCACCGCTGCTTTTGTGGGATCACTACCTCTGATATCAGTTCCCATCCCGATCTCTAGCACCACACGTTTCATTGTCATATATGTTTTCTCCTAACAATTTAACATAATACTCACCTTGTTTCTCATTCAAGCTGGCTGCCATAGATAGTTAGATGCTAAAGCGTGTCAACTCTGCTATTTTACTTCCCAGGCTATCGCTATCCCCCTTTTATTACTTAAGGTGTAGGTATAATAACCATAATGGTAATTAACCTAGGTCAGAGTTTTTAGTCTGGCTATTTTGAGAAAAATACATGGCAACTGTCATTTCAAAATATGATGAAAACCTTGGAAAATGTCCGGCGAATTATCAATCACTGACGCCGATCAGTTTTCTGGAGAGATGTTCCCTAGCCTGTCCCAATAAAATTGCTGTGATCGATGGTGCGACGAGTTTCAACTACCGGCAATTTTTTGTGCGTTGTAAGCGGCTTGGGTCTGCGTTGCGTAAATACGGCGTTGGAAAAGGCGACACGGTCTCGGTAATGGCTGCTAATGTGCCAGCACTGCTTGAGGCCCATTACGGTGTTCCAATGATTGGCGCCGTAATCAATGCAATGAATACTCGGCTTGATGCGGACGCCATTGCTTTTATCCTCGCTCATGCTGAAACAAAAGTCTTACTAACTGATCGAATTTTTTCGTCAATTATTGAGGTTGCTCTCGAAAAAGTTAATCATAAAATAATGGTGGTTGATATTGATGATCCGCAAATTTCAGACGGAAAATTACTTGGTGAAATTGATTATGAAGGTCTCCTCAATAAAGGAGACCCGCACTTTGAATGGCAACGACCTGATGATGAATGGGATGCAATTGCTCTAAACTACACATCCGGAACGACAGGGAACCCGAAAGGTGTGGTATACCATCATCGGGGTGCCTACCTAAATGCGATGGGTTCGTCCTCGGCATTTGGTTTTACTCCGGATACCACTTATCTTTGGACGCTTCCTATGTTCCATTGTAATGGCTGGTGCAATACATGGGGAATAAGTGTTGTGGGTGGCACTCATGTGTGCCTGCGTACAGTTGATGCGGCAACAATTTTTAAACTGATAAAGAAGCATCGTGTAACTCATTTAGCGGGTGCGCCAGTCGTTCTCAATATGATGATACACGCACCAAATGAGGTAAAAGGCGAATTCAGCCACGGACCCATCGAGATAGCCACTGGTGGTGCCGCCCCCCCAAGTTCGGTTCTTTCGGGTATGCAAGAAATGGGTTTCAATGTGCGTCATTTGTATGGATTGACCGAGAGCTACGGACCTTCGACTGTATGTGTTTGGCAGTCTGAATGGGATGACTTAGAATTTGATGAGCAAGTTGCAAAGGTCGCGCGCCAAGGAGTACGGACAATAAGCATGGAGGATCAAAGGGTGGTAGATCTTAATACGCAAAAAGAGGTTCCATTTGATTCTGAAACTGTTGGCGAGATAGTCCTGAGAAGTAATACCATCATGAAGGGATACTTAAAAAATGCACATGCGACACAAATGGCATTCGAAGAGGGCTGGTTCCATACGGGTGATCTGGCAGTTGTCCATCCAGACGGTTATGTAGAGATTAAGGATAGGGCGAAGGATATAATTATCTCTGGTGGAGAAAATATTTCTAGTCTCGAAGTTGAAGAGATTCTTTATCGTCATCCCTTGATAATGGAGGCCGCAGTTGTCGCGGTATCCCACGATAAATGGGGTGAAACACCCTGCGCTTTTGTAACCTTGGTAGGGGATGCAGGTTGCATTACCGAGGAGGAGATCATTTTGTATTGCCGGGAAAATATGGCTAACTTTAAAGTCCCTTCGCGGGTCGTGTTTGGTGAGCTTCCTAAAACATCGACCGGTAAAATTCAAAAGTTTACGCTTCGCGAACTAGCAAAAAAGGGGTGACTCGTGGGAATGCTTGATGGAAAGACTGCGCTTGTAACCGGGGGCTCTGGAAGGCTGGGCGCCTATTTTGCGCGTTTGTTGGTCGGTGAGGGTGCAAAAGTGGCTGTTGGGGCAAGACGACTTGACAGGCTTGAGAATTTGGCAAGGGAAGTTCATGGTATAGTGCCTATTAAAATAGATGTTACTGACGTTGATAGTATTGAGAAGGGTATCCGTGAGGCTGATCGGAAATTGGGCGGCATATCAGTCTTAATCAATAATTCGGGAGTGGCAAACTCAAGCGCTGCACTGGGAGTTGATGAGGAGGAATGGGATACCGTTATGGACACAAACTTAAAAGGTGCGTGGTTGGTAGCAAAATCAGTAGCCAAGCGAATGATTGATAGCGGTAACGGTGGCTCTATCCTGAACATAGCGTCCGTGCTTGCTTTTAAAGTGCAAAAAGGCACGATGCCTTACGGTGTTTCGAAAGCGGCGTTGGTCCAGCTGACGCGTTCGCTTGCTGCTGAATGGGCGCGGTATGGTATACGTGTAAATGCCATAGCGCCCGGATATATTGAGACAGATATGAATAGGAGTTATTTACAATCGAATGAGGGTAAAGCCATGCTACGGGCTATTCCGCAGAGGCGTTTTGGTGAGCCGGAAGATCTTGGTGGCATAGTGGTGCTTTTAGCTGGTGATGCATCCGCCTACATTACGGGGGCCTTAATTCCGGTAGACGGTGGGCACACTCTTATGCTCGCCTGAATAAATATCTCTCTCAATTATTGAAAAATCGGAGATAACCATATGATCATTGAGAAGCGAACCTATAGTCTACGTCCTGGCGGTGTGGCGCAGTATATGGAAATTTACAAAAGATACGGGCTACAGATTCAAACTAAGATACTTGGCGGACTTGTTGGGTGGTTTCACCCTGAATTTGGAGAGCTCAACCAAATAGTGCATATGTGGGCTTACAAAAGCCTCTCTGAAAGAACGCGCAGACGTGCAAAATTACACAGAACAAAAGAATGGCAAACCTATCTTGCTAAGCAACGGGAGGCGGAACTCATTGTTAAACAAGACAGCCAAATTCTCACACCCGCGCCATGGTCTCCCGTTCCAAAAATTAAATGATGGGGTAACAAAAAATGGATTTTAACCTCACGGAGCGGGCAGAGGCATCGCGAGCGCAGATACGTGAAATCGTAGATAACCACATTATTCCGCTTGAGAGTGAACGAACTAATTTCGACGATCACGAAAATATTGCATCCGCACCGCTCGAGAAACTGAAAGAGATTACAAAAAAGAATGGTTTATGGTCATTGTCCCTTCCTGAAAAATGGGGAGGGCAGGGCTTTTCCATGGCTGAAATAGCCCCGTGTTACGAAGAAATGAATCGTTCGGTCTTTGGCCCTGTTTGTTTCAATGCTTCAGCGCCCGATGACGGGAATATGCGAGTATTGTCTCAAGTGGCTCGCCCTGATCAGCAAAAAAAGTGGCTGCCCGCCATTGCAGAGGGGAGAGTGCGCTCTTCATTTATAATGACAGAGCCTCATCCAGGTTCTGGGTCCGACCCGTCGATGATGAAAACCCGAGCCGAGCGTAAGGGAGACAAATGGGTAATCAATGGTCACAAATGGTACATCACTGGTGCCGGAGTTGCTGAACACTTTATCCTAATCGCTCGAACATCACAGGATGCGCGTAAAGGGTTGTCTGCCTTCTTGTTTCACCGCGACACACCGGGATGGAGGATTGAACGGCGAATACCGATCATGGGGCCAGAGGAACATGGGGGGCATTGCGAGATTTTTTTCGAAGGTATGGAAATCCCGGACGAGGATCGACTAATGGATGTCGGGGACGGGCTTAAATTGACTCAAATAAGACTTGGTCCAGCTCGATTGACCCATTGCATGCGATGGCTGGGTCTCGCACGGCGTGCATTAGAAATTGCCACTGAGTACGTGGGCAAGCGCGAGGGGTTTGGTGTAAAGCTTGCCGATAGGGAAAGTGTTCAATGGCTGCTTGGCGAAGCGGCAATGGAAATCCAGATTGGCCGGATGCTTGTTATGCATGCGGCATGGAAGTTGGATCAGGGAGACTTCGCTCGCAAGGAAGTATCAATGGCGAAAATACAAGTTGCTGACACCCTTCATAAAGCTGTGGATACGGCTATACAGCTCAATGGAGCACGAGGTTATTCTAAGGATACGGTACTTGAATGGATTTATCGCTATGCTCGACAAGCAAGATTAGTTGATGGAGCTTCTGAAGTTCACAAAATGGTGCTCGCGAAAAATTTATACGCCGATGGGGCAGATTTTTGGCATTGGGGTTAGAAAAACTATCAGGGTTTCTCTCTGAAAAGGCTCAAGCCGATTGTTGCCGCATAATGCATTTTGAAAAGATGAGCGGCGGGGCTATACAAGAAAATTATGCCCTTGATGTGGTATTCGAGGGTGGTCTTCTCAATGGTTCGCATGAATTAGTCTTGCGGACGGATGCACCTTCACTTGTTGAGGTAAGTCATACCCGTGCTCAGGAATTCGAGCTCCTCAGAAAAGCTTATGAAGCAGGTGTTATGGTCCCCGAACCTTTGTGGGTCTGCTTGGACCCGTCCATCTTTGAGCGTCCTTTTTACATTATGCGTCGGGTTAAAGGAGTTGCTGAGGGGCACATTTTGGTCAAGGACGAAGCGATTAAAACAAATGCTGAAGGGTTACTTGAGCACCTCGGAGTGCAGCTCGCAAAAATCCACTCAATCACGCCAGAAAGTCATACTTTTGATTTTCTGGCAGCTCCCAACCCGACGCCGGCTATTGCTGGAGTTGAATTTTTCAGAAAGTGTCTAGATAGATTGCCGGGAGCCCATCCAACAATTGAATGGGGTTTGCGTTGGCTTGAATTAAATTCGCCTGAAAATGTGACATTGGTTTTAAATCATCGTGATTATCGCATAGGGAACTTAATGCTCGATAATGGAGTTCTTACGGGTATTCTGGATTGGGAGTTTGCTGATTGGAGTGATTACCATGAAGATATTGGATGGTTTTGTGCTCGCTGTTGGCGCTTTGGAAATTTCAGCCTCGAGGCTGGAGGTATAGGATCGCGCGAAGCATTTTACCGTGGCTATACTGATATAAGTGGCAGGAGTATTGATCCGGCCCAGGCTTTTTATTGGGAGGTATTTGCCCACATGCGTTGGGCTGTGATCGCTATTCAGCAAGGTGAACGGCATGTTACCGGAGGCGAGGAGTCCCTTCATTTAGCGCTTACCGGTCGTGTTTGTGCCGAGTTAGAGTGGGAGTTACTAAGGATGACTGGTCCAAAAAAATTAAAAACGAGGTAAATGTGGAACGAGATAGCCCAACCGCTAAGAATTTACTGGAGACAGCAATATCTCTTTTGCGCAACCAGGTTCTTCCGAATACGCCAGTTTCACAAAAATTAAATCTGCTTATGATTTCGAACGCTATGGCCATTGCGGCTCGTGAATTAAACGAATCGATTGAGCTTGAGGAAGCTACTGCATCAGATTTAAAAAGACTTTATCCTGATAAAATTCAGAACAATATTGCTGAGCTCAACAGTATCCTTTCTTCTGATATTCGATCTGGTAAATTTGACGACAGTGATGCGGTCTATTCAGTGCTTTTAGATAATACCCGAAGGCGTCTTGAAATAAGTAATCCTAGGCATCTGAGAAATTCAGAAAGCAGGTAAAAAATATATTGATGTTTTTCACGTATTTTTTCTTACGTAATTAAACCTGCTACTTACTTATTCTTGACCAACAAAACTGGCATCAAAAGTTTAATCTTTTTACCCAAATTATTTATCAGCTATTTTTTGCGAAGCGATGTGGGAGGACTTATGGTTAAAAAAATGTCTAAGCAATTACGCAACCTTGTTAAGCAGCCAGGTATTCTTGTTAAGCCAGGTGCCTATAATGCACTGAGCGCCAAAATTATTGAGGCGGCAGGTTTTCAATGTTGTGGCATATCTGGGTATGCAGTCTCCGTGAGTCTTCTTGGAAAACCGGATGTTGGACTTGTAACATCGAATGAGCTTGCAATGGTCACTAACTATGTGACCAGTTCAGTCAATATCCCAGTTCTCGTAGATGTTGATACCGGATTTGGTAACGCCATAAATGTCATGCGGACAACTGAAGACTTTATTAAGGCCGGTGCAGCAGCGATTCATATGGAAGATCAGGTAGCGCCAAAAAGGTGCGGTCATGTTGCTGGAAAAGAGGTCATATCTATAAAAGAGGCGGTTGGTAAGTACCGCGCTGCGGCAAAAGTTCGAGACGAAATGGATCCGGATTTTCTATTGATAGCGCGCACCGATGCGCGCGGAGTAGCGGGAGGGACGTTGGATGACGTAATCACTCGCGGCAAGGCCTATGTTGAGGCTGGTGCGGATATGATTTTTCCAGAGGGCCTTGTGTCTGAAGAGGAAATTGAACGCGTGTGCCAAGAGGTTTCAGTGCCTATTCACTATAACCGCACTGGCGTTTCTCCAATGATTTCGAAGGAGAAACTAGGATCATATGGCGTCAAAATGGTCAGCAATGCCACTGGAGCGCTTCGAACAACTGCCCGGGCTATCTGGGATTACATGCACGATTTTGCCGAAGGCGATGTGGCCTATGTGGAACAATTTTTGGCCGAAGGTAAAGATCACCCGACAGGAGACCTTCATTCATTTGTGGGCTTTTCTGACATAAAGGCATTAGAGAAGGAGTATCTTCCCTCGGAAGATGTGTTAAAAAAATATGACGGTTCGTTGGGTTTTCAGCCGAAGGCTGATTAAAACGGTACGTCCCCCTTAATCAGCAACTTGTGAACGCGACGCCTATACCCGTGGTAATCGTTTAACGCAAAATGGAGGCAGCAGCGATTATCCCACATAGTAATAGTGCCGACTTCCCATCTTATTCTGCAAGTATGGTGAAGTTGACCATTGTGAGTTTTCAAATAATCCAGAAGTGCTGCACTTTCATCTTTTGTCCAGCCCGCAATTCGCTCCGTATGGGAACCTACATATAAAACTTTTCGCCCCGTTTCCGGATGTGTTCGAATGATAGGATGCTCCGAAATGGTAACAGCATCACCTGGATCGATTTGGGGTATTGTACCCACACCGGCTTTTTGGCGTTCCATTCGAGTGAGGCCGGAAGGGTGATTTTTGCTATCGCCGTTATTTACACCCTTTAGGCCCTCTAGCGTTTCTTTCATGCCATCAGATAAAGTCTCATAACCAAGATAGGTGCTTGCGAATGAAGTATCTCCTCCATGAGGTGGCATTTCATGGGCGTATAGCATTGTCATTTTGGCTGGCTCTGGCCTGTATTGCTGATCCGTGTGCCAGCGTCCGCCATTATTGAGGGTTTCATTCTCTGTTTTAAGAATTTCCGTGATTTCCGGATGACCCTCGATAGACTTGTTGAACACATGTGGTTGCAACTCACCAAAGCGGCGGCCAAATTCTTTTTGTTGCTCTGGGCTTAGTTTTTGACCTCTAATTGCAAGAACCTGGTATTGTAGCCACGCTGCGTAAAGATCATCAAAAGTTTCTTCATCAAGATTATTAACATCTACACCAACCACTTCAGCGCCCAGCGCTCCTGCAATGGGAGTTAGTTCGAACCGATCGTATGTCCGATGTTCAAAAGATACTTGTCCTGCCGCTTCTGTCATCTTTGTCCTCCGCCTATAGATGCAATATTTATAGCTAAAAACCTTTCAACTCGAATTTCCTGTCTACATTACCATTAAAAGCTTATTTTTCTAATATAGGAGGAACAAAGATAATATGCCTGCTTTCTATGGCAACTAGGAAGGGACTGCGCTATTTAAAAGTTATGGATGATAAACACCCTATAATACCAAGTTCAAAGGTTGGAGTATTGATCATCAACTTGGGGACCCCCGACAGTACCGGCTATTGGGATGTTAGACGCTATTTGAGCGAATTTCTCAGTGATAGGCGCGTTATTGAGATGAGCCCGTTATTTTGGCAGCCTATACTTCAGGGAGTAATATTATCCATACGCCCAAATAGAAGTGGTCAGGCCTATAAAAGAGTATGGAACTTTGATGAAGATGAGTCGCCGCTTCGCACGATAACCCGTGAACAGACGCAACGCCTATCCGACTCAATGGGAAACGGTAGTTTGATTATTGATTGGGGTATGCGTTATGGATCGCCGTCTATTGCTCAAAAGCTCACAGAGTTCAGAGAAAAGGGTTGTGACCGTATTCTTCTCGCAGCTTTGTATCCTCAATACAGTGCCACTACCACAGCCACTGCATATGACAAGGCATTTCAGGCACTCCAAAAAATGCGCTGGCAGCCTGCTATTCGTACCTTGCCTCCTTATCACGACAACCCCGCTTACATCGATGCATTAAAGAAATCGGTCGAAAAACATTTATCGAACTTAGAATGGGAACCAGATGTTATTCTAACTTCTTTTCACGGACTTCCTGTTAAATATTTTCGGGCGGGCGACCCTTATCATTGTCACGCTGCCAAAACCTCGCGGTTGCTATGTGAGAGGCTTGATTTAGGTACCGATAAAATAAAACTTACGTTCCAGTCTCGATTTGGTCCTGCTGCTTGGCTAGAGCCATATACAGATGACGTTTTGGCTCAACTAGCTGAGGGCGGTAAAAAAAATGTCGTAGTAATAACACCTGGATTTTCAGCGGACTGTCTCGAAACGTTGGACGAAATAGAAAATGAAAGCCGCGAACATTTTATGGAGGCTGGGGGCGAGAACTTTTCCGTAGTGCCGTGTCTGAATGCCAGTGATGAAAGTATTTTAATGCTGGAGAAGATAATAAAAACTGAGTTGGAGGGATGGTGCCTGTCGACCTGACTAGTGTTATTTAGTCTACGTGTCCGCCGCGCGGTGTTTGCAACCTATCCAAAAATGTCCTGAAAAATAGGGGAATCTTTCGGTGCCCCATTTTCTATTCTTTTTTCAATTTACTTTTGCATCGCAGCCAGTAGACGGTGAAAGCCAACAGTAAACCCGGTAAATTCAAAAGTAGTCCAAACACCCAGTACGCCCGACGCCTTTTATCCAAGCATACCCTCTCAATACTCACTAAAAATGTGAGAACGATTACAATTAAAACCAATGTAATGGATAAATCATTTGAGCCTTCTGCATAAATAGCAAATGCACTGTATGTCCACACCATTCCGAGTACAAACAGCACCATTCGCAGAGTAAAACCTTTCTTGAAGCGTTTCATTAGCTTATTTCGCGCATCCATTCCGAACATATTTTGATTCCAATTCCTAGTTTTGAAAATCAGTATTAATTACGGCCAGAGGTTTCTCCCCGCGAGATACTCTTTGAATATTTTCAAAGGCAAAAGCGATTCTTCTGTAGGAGGTGTCTATAGTTGTTCCTGCCATATGGGGCGTTACCACTACGTTATCGCGATTGAATAATTTATTGTTGTTTGGAGTTGGCTCTTCTTCAAAGACGTCCAATCCGGCACCGGCAATTTGACCTGTATCGAGCGCGTTGATGAGATCTGCCTCTACCGTTACCGACCCCCGTGCTGTGCTAATAAATATCGCTGAATTTTTCATCTGCGAAAAAGCTTCTTTATTCATCATGCCGCGTGTTGCATCATTGAGGGGAGTATGCACGGTAATTACATCTGAAGTTTTAAGGAGTTCCTTAAGGTCCATCTGGCTCGCTTTATATTCGTCCTTCACAGACTGCGAAATCTCGAGCGGATCAAAGAACGCCACCGTTGCCAGAAATCCATTAGCAATGCGTGCTACCTGTTGACCGATATGACCAAAACCTACAATTCCTACTTGTTTGCTGCGCAGTTCGCGCATTTCTAGTCCGTGTCGGTGGCCGATCCATTCTCCATTGTGGAGACCATTATGGTGGATCGGTAATTTTTTGAAGACTGAAAGCATGAGCATTATAGCGTGTTCAGCAACCGTCGGCGCGTTAGCGCCCCCATTATTGCAAATGGGAATTCCCGCTCTTGTAAAAGCAGGAATATCGAAACGGTCGAAGCCTGCGCTCAATACCTGAAATATTTTCGCCTTTTTCAAAACGTCAAAGTCGTCGAAGCCTCTGCCATAACAGATAAGATGGTCTGCATCGGCGACTAATGTCCTGCGTTCTTCATCGCTGTGTTCTTCTGGTGAAAACGTCAGTGTGTATCCGTTTGGCACGGTATTTAATGCGTGATCAACAATCTCTTGGGGGATATGGCCCACACGATAGAGAAAGACGATTTTTTCTTCATTGCTCATAGGAAACTCCAGGGATAAGAAAAAACTTACTGTAACCTTAAACCTTCTTCGCTTCCCGAACCAGCTTGTTAAAGTATGCTGCCTTTTTAAAAATAGC
>Ga0163109_10000900_pt1 | contig 23363 bp, 19 predicted proteins | sample CRUFie1St13metaG_FD_108704 | JGI IMG/M metagenome (GOLD analysis project Ga0163109, IMG submission 108704) | Marine microbial communities from the Costa Rica Dome - CRUD Field 142mm St13 metaG | ecosystem: Environmental > Aquatic > Marine > Oceanic > Photic zone | place: Costa Rica: the Eastern... | reverse complement strand
TTTTAATTTTTCTGTTGCCTGAAAGAGCGTGTAATGGCTGCGAACCAGATTTCCGGACGATCGGCATTTCTTACCTTGCTAAAAGCTCAAGGTGTTTCCCATCTTTTTGGTAACCCTGGAACTACAGAGCTGCCAATTATGCATGCTCTTAAGGACCACCCAGACCTAACCTACGTTATGGGCATGCATGAAGCGATTGTTGTTGCGATGGCCGATGGGTATTCGCGCGCTACGGGTGAGTTGGTTGCGTGCAACGTGCACGTGGCGCCAGGTCTCGGCAATGCCATGGGTTCACTTTACAATTGTAAATTTACTGGAACGCCATTGATAATAACAGCGGGGCAACAAGAACTAGGACACGGCCTGACAGAGCCGTTGCTTTACGACCCGTTGGTGCCCATGGCCGAGCCTTTAGTTAAGTGGGCTACTGAAATCACTCGCCTCGAAGATATGCCACGTATCATACATCGTGCTGCTAAGATTGCTTTAACACCACCTACTGGTCCCGTTTTTCTATCTTTGCCCGGTGATATTCTTAACCACGAAACTGGAATTGAGATTGGTTCGATAACTCGCATAGATACTCGTAATAGGCCGTCGGAGGAGGCATTGGGCAGTGTTGTTGAGCGTATACTCCGTGCTAAAAATCCGGTAGTGATTTGTGGTAATGAAATCGTAACGAGCAACGCATTGATCGAAGCTGCAGACTTTGCGATAACTCTGGGATCTCCGGTTTATCAGCAAACAGTACCTTACGGTTCTCATTTTCTGTCTGAAAAACCATGCTTTATGGGTGCGCTTTCGCGCAATCAGAAGGAAGTCCGGTCTATTTTAGAGGCTTTTGATCTGATGATTGTATTGGGAGCTGATGTTCTGCGTATGTCGGTTTGGGATGATGTTGATCCTATGCCCACCGCTCTTCCCATTATACAGATTGGCTTGAACGATTGGGAAATGGGTAAGAATTATCCAACTGAAATTGCGCTTGGCAGTGATATCCGCGAAACACTCCGAGCGTTGACGCCTGTTTTAAAAGAAACGGGCGGCGCCGACTTAGACGCTTTGGCGAAAGAGCGTGTAAAAGCTCTCTCAAACAAAAATTGGTCTACAAAACGGGCGAAGCTTATACAAAAAATATCTAATCAAGGCAGTGGTGCTCCCATCAATCCAGATTGGCTTATGCTGCAATTAACAGAGGCATTGCCTAGTGATACCATAATTGTAAATGAAGGCTTAACTGCGGCACGGTTTTTCAACGACCTCTGGCCTTATCGTGAAAGGCACGATTATCACGGACTTGCATCTGGGGGCATTGGTTGGGGTATGGGTGCTGCAGTTGGGGTTCAATTGGCCCATCCGGATAGGCCCGTTTGTGCTATCATAGGTGATGGTAGCTCAATGTATAGCATTCAAGCGCTTTGGACCGCGGCTAATCATAAACTGCCCCTGACATATATCATTCCAAACAACGGCGGCTATAGAATAATAAAGCAGCGACTGGTTGCATTTCATCACAATGATCACTTCATTGGGATGGACTTCAAAAATCCTAAAGTTGATTTTACAGCGTTGGCAATGTCTATGGGGGTAGAAGCTCAACGCATAGAAGACCCCTTAGATCTGAGAGCTGCACTTGATAGTGCTTTTACCAATAAAAAAGGCCCGAATTTAATTGAAGTAATGTGTGACAGTAGTTTGTAAAAATTTAAACCGACACTCTTGCACGAGAGGCCGAGAGAATCATTTGAGAAGCATCTCGTTTTACCGAATAAATAGCCCAGCTCAAGGAGCTGTGTAGCATTTAATTGAATATTGGGTTTCTTTTGCCAAATAGAATAGGTCAGGACTCAAAACGTCAGGGTGTTTGGATTGCTATATAGTTAATAAAGAAGACGGCTGGTGCAACATTAACATTGAGTTTTTGTTTACCAAACAATTGATATTAGAGTGCAGGTGTCATATTTAAATCATAACCTACCCACGCGTACTGACTCGGGCTGGCCGAGTTGATGTTAGGAGGAAAGGAAATCATATGCTTACCTTACTATCTCCAGCAAAAAAACTTGATATGGGGCCTGTAACCATAGGCATTCCTTTCACTCAGCCGCGGCTACCTGATGACACTATTGAACTTGCAAATATTGTCAAAAAGCAGACAGCCGCTGACCTAAAAGACCTGATGCATATTAGCGACAAATTAGCTGCCATTAATCATGAACGCTTTCAGGCTTTTAATCTGGACAATAGGAGTAATAATTTAAAGCCAGCAGGATTCGCATTTGACGGAGATGTCTATTGGGGTTTGCAGATAGAGAGTTTCTCAGAAGATACATTAGATTACGCGCAAGGCCACTTGCGCATCCTTTCAGGCCTTTACGGGCTTCTGCGCCCGTTGGATGCGATACAGCCTTATCGCCTTGAGATGGGCACTAAGTTGAAAAATCGTAGGGGAAAGTCCCTTTATGATTTTTGGGGAACACGCATCGCAGATAAATTGAATGCGGACTTTGCCGACCACAATGACGCGACTATAGTCAATCTTGCCTCAAATGAGTATTTCAAGGTGGTTGATAGAGAAATATTAAAACAGCCTGTGATTTCCGCTAAATTCCTTAATATCAAAAATGGCGCCTCCCGGTCTCTAATGTACTACGCTAAATATGCGCGTGGTGCCATGGCGCGTTGGATTATGGAAAATCGAGTTGACCGTGCCGAAGGCTTAAAAGATTTTAATTTAGATGGATACTCATTGGACGCGCAAGCATCTAGTGATTATGAACTGGTTTTTTCGAGACCTCAGCCGCCCAAAAAAAATCAATGATATGGTGAATGGCATGAGGAAGGAGAAGGAGATAATTGTTGTGGGTTGTTTGTAGGGCCCATTCAAGTTGATAACCAGAGGCTAATTCTTAAGCAGGTGGTCAAATGCTGATAATGAAGCTTTTGAGCCCTCACTCATCGCTACGACAATTTGTTTGTATGGAACGGTCGTTACATCTCCACAAGCATAAATTCCTTTAATATTGGTTTCACAACGGTCGTTAATGACGATTTCACCGTACTTAGTAGTTTTTACCAAGTCCTTAGCAAATTCGCTATTTGGAACTAACCCGATCTGAACAAAAATACCTGATAAACTTAATTTTGTAGTTTTCTTCGTGTTACGATCAATATACTCAATGCCTGTAACCTTACCATCAGCAGCTAAAACTTGCTTTGTTTCTGCATTTTTTATGATTTTTATTTTGTCTTTACCGCTAGCTTGGTCAACTAATATCTGATCAGCCTTCAATTCGGGTAAAAACTCCAAGACGGTAACTGAATTAACAATATTCTCAAGATCGAGTGCAGCCTCTATTCCGGAGTTGCCTCCTCCAACCACTGCTACATCCTTGCCCTTGTAAAAGGGGCCATCGCAGTGTGGGCAGTATGCAACGCCGTTTCCAATATTCTCTTTTTCCCCTGGGCAACCTAATTCACGCCATTTAGCTCCACTAGCAATTATGATTGTTTTTGTTTCAATTATCTCACCAGATGAAATATGGATTTGTTTTATCTCTCCATCCTCAATCTTTGTTACTCTTAAATGCTCTTTCAACGTGATTTCATAATCCTGCATGTGGGCGAGCAAGTCGGAGGTGAGGTCTGGGCCCGTTGTTTGTGAGACTGAAATAAAGTTTTCTATACCTAGTGTATCCTTGAGCTGACCACCAAGCCGGTCTGTGATAATTGTTACCTTTAACCCCTTACGTGCCGCATATATAGCCGCAGCCACTCCAGCTGGTCCCCCGCCGATGATTGTCACATCTTGTAGGGGCAATTCTGAATTTAGGTGTGTTGGTTTATCAATCGGGGCTCGTTCTAACAAACGATCGACCAGCGTAGAGGGGTCAATTTTCCCGTTCGCGAAAAGTTCTCCATTCAGAAATACTGTTGGTACCCCCTGAATATTCAGGTCTTCTACTAACTCCGGGAATAGGCCTCCATCAATCATTTCGGAACTTATCAGAGGATTTAAGCTGCTAAATTGGTTTAGGGCTTGTACAACATCCGGGCAATTGTGGCAGCTAAGACTTACGAATACCTCAAACTTAAGGGGGGTATTGATTCCTTTAATAAGAGTTTTGAGGCTTTCATCTAACTTACTAGGAGTACCAGTGGTGTTAAGTACCGCCAATATCAGAGAATTGAATTCATGTCCGCTTGGAATGCCAGAGAATTGAACTCCGGTTTCCTGCCCATCGACTTCGAGCAGAAAACTGATTGGGCTGCGGAGAGTATTAAGGGTGTCACGTTCCTCAACAGACAGCCTTTCACTCGTACTTGCAACCTCAGACAGGAATGTCAGTAATTCTTCCCGCCTCTCATGCACACCCTTTTGTAATACAAAAACCAAATCGGTTTTCATAGCTGCGGTGTAGGTCGTAAGTGCTTTTTTTATTTCCGGTGCTAACATATGTATTACCCGCTGCCCTTTAGAACGAGATAAGAAGCACACACGCCCCGGCAAAAAGGCCGCGACGCGTGTGCCGTCAATGCATATCTACCGACGTGAATTCCGGCAATTAAATTTTACCGACAAGATCTAAGCTCGGTGTTAGGGTTTTCTCCCCCTCTTCCCAAGCTGCTGGACAGACTTCGCCATCATGATCCGCAACGTATTGTGCCGCTTTAACCTTACGAACCATATCTTTCGCTGAACGCCCAATGCCCAAGTCGTGAATTTCACATACTTTGATTATTCCTTCAGGGTTTGCCAGGAACGTGCCTCTTAATGCAACACCCTCCTCTTCGATCATTACACCAAACCCTCGTGTTATTACTCCGGTTGGGTCACCAATCATTGGATAATTTAGTGTTCCGATCGCATCTGATGTATCATGCCAAGCCTTGTGGACAAAATGTGTATCCGTCGAAACGGCATACACCTCCACGCCTAACCCTTTCAGTTCGTCATACTGTTTTGCCATGTCCTCAAGCTCAGTTGGACATACAAATGTAAAGTCCGCTGGATAAAAAAGAAAGATCGACCATTTTCCTTTAACGTCACTGGAGGACACTTCCTTGAATTCTCCTGAATGAAACATTTGAGCGGTAAATTCTGGAATCGATTTGTTGATCATATTCATTTTTGCTACCTCATTAAGCCTTAAAATTTTGTAACACTACAAAACCCCGAAGGATTTAGAACTTTTTTCATAATGATCAAGTAGAGTATGATTTGAAAGTAACTTATTTTCATTATATTAATTGGAAAAATCAATCGATATGTTATCTCAATTAGTAAGCTTTTCTCATGCGTCATTTGCCAACATTAAAACAACTTCAGTATCTTTGTGCGTTAAATACTCATCGCCATTTTGGTCTTGCTGCGGAAGCATGTCATGTGACTCAATCGACTTTAAGTTTGGGTATACGTGATCTCGAGCAAGTCCTCGGCATACGGGTTGCCGAGCGTAGTAATAGAAAAGTGATTATGACGCCTTTTGGAGAAAGCTTATCCGCAACCGCAAAAGACGTGCTGAATCGTGCTGAAGATTTAGTCGATATGGCAAAGGGGGCAATTACTCCGTTAACTGGTACCGTGCGTTTAGGTGTCATACCGACCATAGGACCATATCTGCTACCAAATATTCTGTCTGATTTACAGCAAAGCCACCCAAAACTTGAATTGTACCTCAGGGAAAATTTTACAGATCCTTTATTGAGTGACCTCAATAATGGCGAGCTAGATGTCCTATTACTAGCATTGCCATTCGAAATTGGGGGTGCGGAAGAATTAATCCTATTTGAGGACCATTTTGTGTTAGCGTGCCCGAGAGGTCATCGTTTATCAACTCGCGATTCGATAAAAACAAGCACACTAGTTGATGAGAAACTTCTTTTACTTGAGGATGGACATTGCCTAAGGCGTCATGCCTTAGAGGCGTGTAGCTTGGTAGACAAATCAAAAAGTAAAAAACTTGAAGCAACCTCAATGTTTACCTTAGTGCAGATGGTTTCATTGGGGCTTGGCTTGACCCTTTTGCCTCAAATGGCAATTGATGCTGGCATTACAAAGGGTTTAAACATAGAGCTGGTTCCGTTGTCCAAGTCAGCTGGCATTCGAAAGATTGGACTTGTTTGGCGAAAGACTTCAACTAGGGGCGAAGAGTTTCGATTGCTCGGTAAAGAAATGTTAGAAATATCCGCAAAATCCCGATGAAAAGTTAGCATGCGACTGCTTTTCGATCATATTTGGCAGAATTACCCGTGTTGGCCACTCGTCACGGTTACTTCAAGAATTAAAAAAACTAAAATTCCCACATACGGTTTGAGAATCGATTGAATGCCGTTACTTCGTGGGGCACTATTTCCTGTTCTGTGTCGTAAACATTCGAGTTTAACCAGTTAATCTCGCTTTGCTCATCCGAACATACAGTCCACCATACCCGCCCATTTGGAAGTCCAGCTGGACGCCAACGGTATCCTCGATCGCGTAACATATCTTTCTTGTGGAATGGAGCATCAAAAGCGCAAATAAGATATTCGATTTTTTGAGCCGCTGCTCGAACAACCTCCAAGACCGGCTTGCCTGATTTTGGCAAGGTTTGAGCAAGGATAGCTAAGCACGCTTCACAATCTGCTAATGCTGTGTGACCGTCGTAAAACCAACCAAATTGCGCCCCTATATAATCTAGCTTGCCGGCAGCGTATCCCTCCCGAAGCCAATCAACGGCGCGGAAAGTACAAGCCCACGGTTTCTTTGAGAAGCAAGGCCAATGTTTCTCAACCATTATTCGATCAAATTGTGCATTGTGTGCAAAGATAATATCTGCGTCTTGAATAATATTATCTACGGCAGAATTATCTATTATTTTCCCACGAACCATTTGGTCGGTTATACCAGTAACCAACGTTGCCTCCTCAGATATTGGAGTACATGGCTCCCTCAGCCCTTCGAATGATATTTCTTTGCAGACATTTGTGATGCGATTATCTTTTGGGTCATATTCAAAAGGTAGCATTGCCAGCTGAATTACATCATCGTTTTCTAAAGAAAGCCCAGTGGCCTCGACGTCAAGTACGACTCCATGCTTGACCTTCGAGCCAGACGGACGGTTGAACATGTCGGGTATCTTTAGTCGGCGTAAAACTTTCCAATCCTCTTCAAGTATACCATTATTGATTTTTATTATGTCTGATACTTCAAAGTCGAAGTTTGGGAATTCGTTATTCATGAGGTCAGTTCCTCAGATTAAAAAATGATTATGCTCAAACGTGGCAACGTTTTGTGCGAAAGGAATGCGTGCTCTCAAAAATCTTTGTTGAAACGCATGTAAGAATAATTCTATGCATGATATTTCAAATTATCTTTGGATAAAACCACGCATCAAAGATGTGGGTGGCAACCTCTTTTTTATCTTCCGCAAATTTTATTGTACCCCTTACTACCTGTACTTTACACGGTAAATTTCGATGGGGGTTGCGGGTTATTTGATGGATTAGAGTCGTGCTTTTTCAGATTTTCAATGAGGCCAGCATTAACCAGAGGTGCCAAGTCCGTTTCAAGCGCATCTGCTTTGTATTTTTCATAGACCTCATCTCCTTCTATATAAAAAGAAAAAGATTGCATGAATTTCTTCACTTTTTCGGGATTACTAAGAGTGTCTTTTGTCCATCTGTAGAGCGGTTTATTAGTTTCGCCTAGTTTTTCGGCCAACGCGCAATAATCTGAAAAAGCATCGTACTGACATATCAAAGAAGCTTGATGCTTTAAGAGTATCTTGTCTAAGGGAGTTAGAGAGGCATCATTTGGATTTTCACGAGCTACTTTCGCTTTTTCTGCATTAAGAAAGACCCGTATCTGGTATTTCCATTGTTTTATCATAAGTAATCGCTCTTTATATCGGTCATAATGGTTCTGGTAATGCACGAAGCATTCTTTACGTGTAGCTTTTGTAAATATGTATTTGGCGTCTCAGCGGAATTGCTGATCCTTTTAATGTAGCCTAACAATTTTCTAATATTATAAAAGGAAGACACTATATTTATCTTTTACTGCTTTCCACAACAATTGAACCGAAGGAGGGTTTTCAAGTTTCATAAGAAAGTACCTTCTCGATAGTTCGGCTATTTAAAAACGCAGCTCCGCATGTTTTGCTTGCCTGGCGGTGGACTCGGGCGGGGAAATGCCATGAAAAGTGTGAGGGTCAATTTCACTGCGATTGCTCATGTAATCCATCCGGCAATATCTACCGTTTATAACAGTATATTCACGTGCCGGTTGCGAGGCCTTAACATCAATTAAAGTAAATAAATATCATCAAGGGTCTATTTTATGGCAAACCAAATCGTATGGTTCAAAAGAGATCTTCGAACCAAGGATCATGCGCCGTTATTGATGGCTTCTAAGGTGGGGCCTGTTCTACCCTTGTATGTGGTAGAACCAGAACTTTGGAAACAAGCCGATAAATCTGCCCGTCAATGGTTTGTCATTTCGAATGCCCTAGAAGACCTTCGAGATGAGCTGGCTGACTTGGGTGCCCCACTCGTTATACGGATTGGTGCAGTTACTGACGTTTTGGCTGGGATTAAGGAGCACACAGGTATAGGAGGTCTTTGGTCCCACGAAGAGACCGGAAATGGCTGGACCTATAATCGAGATCGTGCTGTTGCTGCATGGGCTCGCTCTGAGGGTATTCCTTGGAAAGAGTATCCCCAGTTCGGTGTCGTAAGAGGCCTCAAAGATAGAGCCGGGTGGAGCAAGAGTTGGGATGGGTTTATGCAACAACCTATATTGGCCAAACCCACCGGCCTCAAAACCGTAACAAAAAAAATGAAGTCTGTTGGAATCCCAAAACCGGATGAACTTGGATTAAGGGTAGATGAGGTTCTTGACTCCCAGCTTGGGAGGAGGTCGCGCGGTTTAGCACTTGTGCGGAGCTTTCTCGACCACCGCGGAGCACGATACCATAGGGAAATGTCTAGTCCTGTAACGGCAGTAACGAGCTGTTCGAGGCTCTCAGTCCATCTGTCTGCCGGCACTGTCTCTCTGAGGGAAGTCAGCCAAGCTGCCTTAAACCGACAGCAATATATTTCATCATTGCCATGTGAGGAACGCGGTGACTGGGGGCGTGCATTGAGCGCTTTTATTGGGAGGCTGCACTGGCATTGTCACTTTATGCAAAAACTAGAAGACTCACCGTCGCATGAATTTCAAAATATTCACAGAGGGTTCGATAAGTTAAGTGACAGAGGATTTGATGAGGCTCTCTTCGATGCTTGGGTTGCAGGTAAAACCGGCTTCCCTTTCATAGATGCTTGTATGCGCTCTTTGAAGACAACCGGCTGGATTAATTTTCGAATGCGAGCGATGCTTACTTCCTTTGCATCGTATCACCTTTGGCTACATTGGCGTGAACCTGGCCTTCATCTGGCACGATTCTTTAACGACTATGAGCCCGGCATACATTGGAATCAAATACAGATGCAAAGTGGAACGACGGGCATAAATACGGTCAGAATATACAACCCTGTCAAACAATCGCACGATCATGATCCTCATGGCCAATTTATACGACATTGGGTGCCCGAGTTGTCGAGTGTGCCAGATGGTTATATACACGAACCTTGGCGAATGGGTCTGCTTGAACAGGAGGCATTAAAATTACAACTTGGTAAAGATTATCCTCTCCCAATCATTGATCATCTTGTTGCGGCTAAGAGGGCAAGAGACCTGATATATTCGATCAAAAGAGAGCCGCTTTTTCAAGAGGAAGCGGACGCGATTTTGAAACGCCATGGGAGCCGCAAGTTACGCAAAGTGGTTCGCCCAAAAAGAGCAACTCGGACCAAAGCATCCTGCAACGATCAATCGACCTTTGATTTTTAGTCTTGATGCTAGCACACGTCTAATTCTCGAGGCTTTTTTCAATTGCATTTCGCACTTTTGAAGACGTTGGTTGTGTTGGTGAAGAGAACCAATCTATCAGCAAGCCTTCGCGGTTGATCAGGTATTTATGAAAGTTCCACCTCGGCTTAGCTAAGCTTCCGAGTTGCGTTTCTGCCCAGGTATAAAATGGATGGCGCTGTTGACCTCTAACGGGCGTCTTATCGGTCATTGGAAATGTTCGTCCGTAATTTATATCACAGAAGGACTTAATTTCTGCATTTGTATCGAATTCTTGGCCGCCAAAGCTACTAGATGGAACGGCAATAACAACCAACCCTTTTTTATTATAGGACTCCCAAAGGGCTTGTAATGATTTGTACTGAGAGGTGAAACCACAGTGTGATGCCGTGTTAACCAATAATATCACCTGTCCTTTATAGGCACTGAGGGGCAGCTCTTTTCCATCTATCGATTTAAAGGAGAATTGATAGGCGTTATCACGTGATTCAATTGCTTTGACAGGCATCGAGGTAAATAGAGCCATAATAAATGTTATAAAACGCATTGGTGTTATTCGTCCTTTTACACAGTTATTTACACATGTCGTTAACGTGTTTCTCTGTCATTGGTTTTTCAAACTCTGTCCCCGCTTCGGCCGCCTCCATTCTAATGCATCAGCTCATCACGTTCGCAAAGCTCTTTCTTTTGCCGGATCTTACAGATTTAGAGCCAACTAAGTGATATTATACGCCCTATTAATATAGTAATTTATAGCGAGTTCTATGAGGATCCTGAAAAATTATCCGCTTATTTACAAGGAGTGAGAATAATGAGAAGTAAAATGGGCGCGAGCGGAATGCTTTCTGTGAAGATCATATATAAAAGTATGTTTTTGAGCTTTTTATCCATTGTGCCTATCGACTTGGCCCTCGCCTCTGAAAAAATCCTGATTGAAAACCCAAGGGTAAGGTATGCACCTCCAAATACCTCAATGCACGCGGGCTATGCTGTATTAAGAAATATTTCAAATCAAGAAGTTAGTCTTACCGCGGCAAGTAGCCCTGATTACAAGACGGTTGAAATACACCGGTCAAGAATAATCGATGGACTTGCAACTATGGCTAAAGAACAACAAATTAAGATCCCACCAAGGGGTCAGATAACTTTCAAGCCTAAAAGTCTTCACTTCATGCTGATGTACCCTAGACGCAAAATTAATTTGGGAGATAAGATAAAAATTACCGTTGGGTTTTCTGACGGTACAAGCCACCAATTTGAGGCCAATGTGAAAAATCTCGATGAGAATATCGGAGTGCTAAATCATAGGCATCATTAACGTGGCAATTAAATCTTCTGGCAAATTCATCATTGAGCTGTTTGTACTCATTTGCAGTAAATATCGGTTTTGTTATTGTTGGCTCGTATGTAGATGTGTGGTATAGGGCAAGCAAAATACAGTATCAATAAAAACTGTTGTTGTAAAAATGGACCGTGAAACATTAATTTATTTACTGAGTTCTGGTAAGTACCTCTGCTTTAACCCAACAGAAATTGAAGTTAAGGGTGAGGAAGAGGAAGAAGAAGAAATGGTTGGTGGAGCGGCTGCGGCAGCAGATGATGATGCCGAAGTTGAGGACCTATTCGACTCTCCAATCCTTAGGGACTCGGTATTTTTCAAAGAGGTATCGACGGATCACCGTACTGGCTTGATGTACACATCTACGCGATTTCTGATGGCCTTTAATGATGAAAATATTCATGAAGGTGGGGCCTCTTTTGAGATATCTGGCAAATTGGACCAATATCTGACGGATTACTATGGTGGCGAAAGAGTTCAACTTTCAAGCCATGATAATTGCGTGCTCGATGTATTCAATAAAACTCCAACTTTTGATCCTTTCATGCTTATGTCTCAGCGCGGGTATATTCAAAAAATAAGGTCTGTTGGCGATAAGCATTTCGCTGTTGCAGCGTCTACTGCTACTGAGGTCCGTGCAATAATCTCAGTGAAGGCGCGTCAATTAGTTCAACTGGCGGCGAATTCTGGAATCAAAAGCGATAAGATAAACGCAACTGCACTTGAGCTGGAAGATGCAATCTGGCTAACAGAAACCAACGAGGGAACCAGCAGGGTTTTTCAAGAAATGGGAATTCCACTGGATCAGGAAGATACCATTCTCCTCGCGTGGAAGGGCATATCGTATTATGAGTATATGCTCAATGAATTTAGAACAGATTACCTTAATATGCTTAGTTGGCTGGGAAGTGAAAACTCTTACCCGAGTGACATAGGTTTAATGGGTGCGAACCACGCCGCCGACATCCTTAATGTGCGCAAACGCGCAAAATCAGTGCTTCGGACCGCATATCAAAAGGCTAGCGCTATCATGAGAGATTATGATGAATCATATGTGAACCTTATTCGACACCAAGACCCTAAGCCATTCCACACTTTTTTAAATAATGCTCCCGTTCATTTTGAGCAATTGGGCACATGTGTCGGGAGTTTTGGTCATGTCAATAATGCTTGGAAATCTCTGACGAACCACGGCAATTATCCAAGGCCGAAAGCTGATAATATGGAAAAATTTTATAATTTTATTTGTGATTTGATTTCAGTGCCGGAATCTGATTCAGAAGCTATGTCAAAGTCCGCCGCTGCCAATTGAAAACCATAAAGTAATCAGTCAATTTGGTTTTAACTATCCTGCGTGGTAACATGCGACTTAACGATTGAGAATGGTTATGACGGTCTCTGTAGGAAGTGGCTCTACCAAAATTAGGTACATTCTTCAATTTGATAACTCACATACAGAAAAATTTGATATTGCAATTGACAAACTTACTGGGCGTTCGTCAATCCCACCGCCTAATGTGATACCAGATTGGGCTAAGCTCGATTTTGAACAATGCCCAAATTGTCCTCTTGATACGGAAGAAACAGAAAACTGTCCAACTGCCTTAGCCCTAGTCGATATCGCGAGACGTGTTGGCAAGGTGGTCTCTCATTCTGAAGTCGAATTAGTGGTAATTTCTGAGGAGCGATGGGTGGGCAAAAAAACAACATCCCAAGAGGCGATCAGCTCATTAATGGGTCTGAAAATAGCGACCAGTGCCTGCCCGCACACGGATTATTTAAAGCCCATGGCACGCTTTCATTTACCTCTTGCAACAGCAGAAGAGACCTTAACCAGAATAACCGGGGGTTTCCTTCTACACCAATATTTCAAGGCCAAACGCGGGGATACCAGCAGTTTAAACTTGACAAATCTTGCAGTCCTTTATTCTGAAATGTCAATTGTGAATTCGTCTATAGCTAGAAGGTTGCGAGCATCTGGTGAGTTTTCAGAACTTAACGCATTGACGATTCTTGATACATTTGCACAGGTTATTCCACTTCAGATTGAAGATCGGCTCGACGAGATCCAAACTCTTTTTGAATTTGGTGAAAATAAATGATGGTTGAAAAGAAACAAAGTGCTGATGAGAAAAATCATATTCCACTTAAGAGTCATAACGAAGTTGAAGGTGAAAATTCACGAAGAGAAAATAGAACAAGACAGAAATATATGATGGAAAATTTGGGGAAACTTGCCGGAGGAATTGCCCACGAGATGAACACTCCGGTTCAATATGTAGGAGATAGTCTCCGTTATTGCCGCAATGCAACCAAAAATCTTCTTATGATCTTTGAGATGATTGATCAGATAATTGATCGTGTGGAGAGTGAAAAATTGTTTGCTGATATCATCTCTAAATATCGAACAAAATATAAAAAAAAGGACATTGATTTCATACGCGAGGAATTACCTTCTGCATTGGATCAAGCCATTGATGGTGCTGACCAGGTTTTAGCTTTAGCTCGAACAATGCGAGATTTTTCACGTCCGAGCCATAGGGTAATGGCACCTGTAGATTTAAATCGCATAGTTGAACGCGCTAGTGCAATTTGTGTCGGAGAATGGAAGAATGTTGCTACTATTGAGTTCGAACTCGCCAAAAACCCTCCAAAAATAATAGGTGATGAGCGCGCGCTGATACAGGCGGTGTTAAATTTAGTGGTAAATGCTGCTTATGCCATTGGCAGGAGAAAACCAGAAGCGGGCAGGATTAAAGTGCGTACGGAGCAGATTGGAGACAACGTTAAATTAACGATTGAAGATGATGGTATTGGCATACCCGAAAATATCAAGGGCCGAATTTTTGAACGATATTTTACAACAAAAGAATATGGTGACGGCACGGGACAAGGACTTGCTTTTGTGCATGAGGAGGTGGTTAAACACCATGGCGGTAATATTGAGATTGATAGTAAAGAAGGTGAAGGCACTAAGGTAATCATAGAATTTCTCATTGATACACCTAAAAAAATCAATGAAAAAACGATGTAATGCTCCAGTGATGGTCTTCGAATTCTATCTACGATTTTATGCGCAGTTCGATAGGGTTTTTAAGGATGTAGACTCGCATGCGCATTCGACTTCATTTTAACTTGAGATTTGAAAAATTTTGTAGGGCAGGCGTTATATAGGATGAAACAAATGGGTGATGAATTTGTTAGCAAAGAATACTGGGCAGAAAAAGAAAATATAAAGTTGCATATATTTCGCCGACAGCTTGCATCTCCTTCAGCGGATGGCAGCCCCAAGCCTATATCGTTTTTTGTGCATGGATCATCCTATTCCGGTATTACCGGCCACGACCTCGAGGTTCCAGGCCGTGAAGACTACTCACTGATGAATACGTTTGCGCGGCTTGGATACGATGTTTGGAGTATGGACCATGAGGGTTATGGATTCTCAGGATTACGCGAGGGAGCAAATTCTGACATCGCATCGGGAGTTGAAGATTTGAAAGCAGCGACTGACATTATTATAAAGGAGACTGGGGTTTCTTCTTTTCTCTTTTCGGGTCAATCGTCAGGAGCGCTGCGAGCAGCGGCATTCGCTGAAGCATATCCAGAGCGGGTTAAGCGATTAGCTCTCGGAGCCATGGTATGGACAGGTGAGGGGTCGCCAACTTTGGCAGAGCGTTCTAAGAAGCTTGATCAGTGGAGATCCTCAAACAAACGCCCTGTCAATCGAGAATTCTTTGAAACCATTTTTAGTCGAGATATCGACGGATTAGCAGATAAAGATGTAGCCATGGCTATGGCAAAATCTGAAAGTCGTTTTGGTGGTTTTGTGCCTACGGGAACTTATCTGGATATGTGTGCAAACTTGCCAGTATGTGACCCAGAAAAGATCCTATGTCCTGTAATGATCATACGTGGAGAGCACGATGGTATAGCTTCACCGGAGGACCTCATATCTTTCTATGAAAAGTTACCAACGAGAGATAAAATTCTTATTACTATGGCGGGACAGGCTCACTCAACATGGCTCGGATATAATCGTCATCGCGCAGTTCATGCGTTGCATGGGTTTTTTACCATGCCGGAACGCAAGGATCCGCTTAACAGCTAAAGTAAATTTACTAGTAAGGGGCATGCTTTTATGATCTCCAAGAAAATCGAGGGAACAGATCTGAACGTTTCTGCTCTAGGGTTTGGGTGTGCGTCGCTATCTGGAGGGTATCGCCCACGAGATGAAGAACGTGCAGCCAAAATTTTATCTGTAGCATTGACTTCTGGGATTAATTTTTTTGACTCTTCCGATGCATACGGCAACGGGCACAATGAGGAATTCCTCGGCATTAACCTGGGCGAAGCAAAACATCGAGTTACAATAGGAACAAAGTTCGGCAACATTCGAGGTCCTAATGGTGAACGGGGAGGAACGAACGGAAAGCCAGATTATGTAAAGCGTGCATGTGAGGCAAGTCTGGGGCGTCTTGGTGTAGAGACAATCGATCTTTATACGTTACATCGCGTGGATCCGGAGACGCCCATCGAAGACACAGTAGGTGCTATGAGTCGCTTGGTTGAACAGGGCAAAGTTCGGTACATCGGGCTTTGTGAGGCGGGAGCTGAGACTATAAGGCGTGCAGCGAAGGTCGCAAAAATTACGATGCTACAAACTGAATATTCACTTTGGACGCGTGATATTGAACAAGATATTTTGCCAACCTGCCGTGAGTTGGGGATTGCATGCACCGCATACGCACCCCTAGGGCGCGGATTTTTATCTGGCAGTATGCGTAATGCCGAAGATATTGCTCAGGGTGATAGGCGCAACGATCATCCACGGTTTGAAGCAAAGAATTTAAAACAAAATGCAAAGTTACTTAGAGTGATAGATCAAATCTCCAATGTGCGTGGTTTGACGCAAAGTCAAGTTGCACTTGCATGGTTATTGTCTAAAGGAGACGATATTGTGCCAATACCTAGCACCCTTAACCCTGCTCACCTGCGCGAAAATATTGAAGCTTGTGCTACTGATTTAAGTGCCGATGAAATTGCCACTCTTGACGAATCCTTTCCTTTAGGTGCTGCGAAAGGCACGCGATACCCGGCTCCACAAATGCATCTTATGGGGCAGTGAGTGTGGGTAAGTTGCAGGCGGAAAAACTTCCAAGCTATTGCTCTTTACCGAATTGATGGAGAGCGCGCTCCGTTCGGACAAAATCATTCTCATTTCTTGGAATTCCAAAACGAAGGCGATCTGGCTGCTCTTCAAAGGCTCGTGTGAGCACTCCACTTTTCGCTAAATGGCTATAAAGACTATAAGCTTCAGGGTGGCCGCCTAAAAGGAATAATGAAGTACCTCCTAAAGGCTCAAAATTATAGAGATCTAGCAGTTCTCCCATTTTTTTAGAGCGTTTTTTGAGCGATATGCGCATGTTTTGTTGCCAGCTCAAATCAGCCATCGCTTGTTTTCCAATTTCAAGGGCTGGACCACTCACCGGCCATGGCCCTAGTACATTACGCAGCATTTCAGCCATTTCTGCGTCTGCTAATGCAAAACCTAGACGTAATCCAGCAAGTCCAAAAAATTTGCCAAAAGAACGCAGAACAATGAGACCTTGTTTCCCTGCAATCCCGGAAACACTGTTGGTTGGGGATGCATCAATAAACGACTCGTCAACAACTAATAACCCGCCGCCGTGAGCTTGTCTCTCTGATAGAGCAGCTAAGTCGTCGGCCTTAAATTGCCTGCCGTCAGGATTATTTGGATTGGTGACTATTACTGTTGCAAAATCACCCCAATTTGGAAGATCGTTTATTTCTATTACTTCGTGGCCCGCGATTTGCCAAGCACTCGCGTGCCCTGTGTACGTTGGCCCAATAATCGCCGTCGTGCTAGGGGGGCGCAACCAGGGTAGCCATTGTATCAGGGCTTGCGTCCCCGGGCCCGGCACGATGCAGTCGCGAGAATTACAGCCAAAATATTTGGCTGCTGTATCTATACAAGCGTCTGTCAACGTTGTGTCGGGAAGGTGCTGCCATAGCTTATTGGATACCTCAGGGAAAGAGAATGCATCGGGATTGATACCGGTTGAAAGATCCAACCACCCTTGGGTGGGAACACCGAACACTTTTTCAGCAAGCGCGACTGAACCTCCATGTCTCGGTAACATAGACGCCGAAATTTCGGTTATACATTCTAATGGTGGCGAGGTAGAGTTCTTTTCACCATTCGTTGACAAAGGCCTTCCCCTTTCGATAAACATTATTCGTCAATGGTTCCCATGATCGAACGTGTCAAGGGAACACGGTGCGGTCTTCTATAATTCTTTTAGAAGAGCAAAGCCGTGGCTGCCCCCGCAACTGTAGGCGGAGAGTCCCATCCAACATACGCCACTGGGGAAACCTGGGAAGGCAGGATGTGGGCAATGACCCGTGAGCCAGTATACCTGCCGTTGACGCGCTATCGCAGATCTGTTCGGCGGGGTGTACGAGCATAATCCACGAGGTCAAATTTGGCGAATCGGGGTGAGAAAAATGGCGTTAGCGGTGAAAAAACGTTCGTCGGGAGTATTGATATGTTCTTTTCAAAATTATTGTTACCAAAATTCGCCATAATATTTCTCACATTTAGTGTTTTTGGTTTAAGCATTGGGCCAGCGGAGGCGCACCATCCGATGGATTTTCAAACACCGCAGACAGTTCTTCAAGGACTGCTCTCAGGGTTTGGCCATCCCATTATTGGTTTAGATCACCTAGTTTTTGTTGTTGGGTTGGGTTTTATGGGTGTTCTGGTGCCAAGTGGGCTCGCCGCTTTAAGCTCTTTCATTTTAGGTTGCTTGGTAGGATGCATAGTCCATCTGAATTCCTTCGATTTGCCTCTGGTTGAACCAATTATCGCATCTTCTGTAATCTTAGTGGGTGTCATGATTGCCCTTCGCTACGCGACATCCACATACGTGTTTGCACTCGCGATTGGCATACTTGGTGTTTTTCACGGGTATGCATATGGCGAGGCAATCATAGGAGCGGAGGTGTCGGTGCTTGGTGCATATCTTATTGGTCTCAGTATTGTACAGTTCTGCATTGGTGCGATGGTGTATCTTGGATTACGATTCTTGAGGTCAAGGTTTAGCCGAATAGACTTTGTTGCACGAATTGCAGGTATCACCATGGGTGGATTTGGTGCTGCTACGCTTTTCGGACAAGTCATTTCTTAACTGGGCCTGTTCAGAATATGGCTACGAACAGAGAATTGCCGGCGGTAACGTTGGTGTTGGGCGGTGCGCGCTCGGGTAAGAGCCTTTATGCTGAGCGGTGTATAAAAAATATATCGCGGCAGCCGGTTTACATAGCTACAGCTGAACCCGGTGATCCTGAGATGATAGAGCGTATCAAACGGCATCGTGAGCGACGCGGATCTAATTGGGAGACAGTGGAAGAATCTATAGACCTAGTTGGTGTGCTAAAGGTTCATAGAAAGTCGACTATTTTGATCGACTGTCTCACGCTATGGCTCACTAATTTGATACTTGCGGATCATGACGTTGAAGAATCCGTAACCGAGCTGGCATCAGAGCTAGGGCAGGCCGAAGGAAGCGTTTTCCTTGTTTCAAATGAAGTTGGATCAGGAATAATGCCCGAGAATGCACTAGCGCGAAAATTTTGCGACGTTGCCGGTCAAATGAATCAGATAATAGCATCGAAGGCTTCGTCCGTTGTCCTCGTAACAGCCGGCATTCCTCAGTTGCTAAAGGCTCCACAAGAGGTTTGAACTTATGCATTTCAGAAGTAAAATACCAGCAACAGTGTTAACTGGGTTTTTAGGAGCTGGGAAAACTAGTACGATTCGGCACATTTTACAAAATACTGCTGGATTGCGGTTGGCGTTGATTATCAATGAATTTGGCGACCTTGGCGTTGATGGCGAAATTATAAAAGGTTGTGGTATTCCCGAATGCCGAGACGAAAATGTTGTCGAGCTAGCTAATGGTTGCATTTGCTGCACTGTGGCAGATGACTTTATTCCAGCTATGGATGAGTTAATAACCCGTGCAGATCCCCCTGATCATATAATAATTGAGACATCAGGTCTTGCCTTACCAAAGCCCTTAGTTAAAGCTTTCAACTGGCCTGAGGTGCGGTCCAAAGTCACGGTAGATGGGGTTGTCGCCCTTGTTGATGGACCTGCAGTAACAGCAGGGTTTCTCACGGCAAACAAAAAGCCTGCTGAAGCAGGTCTATCTGATAACGGCAGACAAGATCATGAAAACCCTATGGAGGAATTATTTGAAGAGCAGCTGGGCAGCGCTGACATAGTGTTAATTAATAAGACAGACCTTATAGACAAGCATGGGTTGGCCAAAGCTGTGCAAATAGTTAAAAGCGCTGCGCGGCCGAATGCTAAGGTAATCAATACAGCATACGGGCGGGTCGACACTAAAGTGCTTCTCGGACTTGAAGCAACTGCAGAAAATGATCTTGAAACGAGACCTTCTCATCATGATGGGATAGACCATAGCCATAATCACGACGAATTCGAATCGTTCTCGATAAGATTAGGTGTCCTGCCGTCAGCCAAAACTTTAAAACAACGCATAGGGCGACTAGTCGAGAACCATGATATTCTTAGAATCAAAGGCTTTGCTGCCATTGAAAAGAAACCTCTTAGATTCGTGATTCAAGGAGTTGGGACAAATCTCTCGTTCTATTACGACAGACCTTGGAAATCCGGCGAAGATTGCCACACCGAATTGGTTGTTATTGGATTACATGGTTTAGATGAGGTAGCAATTCATACTGAACTGGCGAGTTAGAATGCATCTTCTAAATGCCCAGCCGGGCGTAGTGGCTGATGGTTCGGAAGCGATTGATCTAGGACAGTCGCCGGGGCAAATATTATTTCTGTCTGCTGCGGATACAGATCTTTCGGCCGTTTCGGCTGCGCGAGCGAATTTAGGAGCGAACTTCCCTTCTTTCAGACTTGCGAACGTAATGCAGCTTTCACATCATATGTCAGTTGATCTTTACTGTGAAAAGATGGTGAAGCACGCAAAGCTTGTTATAGTGCGTCTTTTAGGCGGTGTCAGCTATTGGCAATATGGTGTTGAGCAGATTTCAAAAATATGTGCGTCAAAAGGCTCCGCACTTGCTTTTCTTCCCGGTGATGATCAACCTGACGAAGGTCTTACCTCACGTTCAAATCTACCTTCGGAGAGCTGTCACCGGCTTTGGCAGTACCTTGTGCATGGCGGATCGGAGAATGCGCGCGAATTTCTGAATTTTGCCTCCTCAATACTCGGCGGTTCTGAACAATGGCGCGAGCCAAAACCTCTTTTGAGAGCGGGGCTTTATTGGCCCGGTATAGAAGCTGTGGATTTGGCAACTATATCAAATAATTGGGTAGCTGATGCCCAAGTGGCAGCAATTGTTTTCTATCGTGCCCACCTTCAATCAGGGAATTTAAAGCCCATTCTACAGCTTATTAAAGCGCTAGAGGCTGAGAAGTTGTCACCTCTTCCTTTATTCATTTCGAGTCTTAAAGACCCTTTGTCGGATAAGATCCTGCAGCAAATCTTTGCTGATGCGCCACCGCAGGTGATTCTCAATACTACAGGATTTTCTGCTTCTACGCCTGGAACTGCTCATGTGTCGTCCGCATTGGAAGGCTGCAATTGCCCCGTCTTCCAGGTAATTCTTTCGGGTGGCTCCAAGGAGGTATGGCATAAAAATACACAAGGTTTGTCACCACGCGATATTGCAATGAATGTTGCTCTTCCTGAAGTTGATGGACGTATAATCACGAGGGCGATTTCCTTTAAAGATCTAGCTAAACACGATCCACTCACAGAGCACTCAACCGTTAACTATGAGCCAAAGCGTGATCGTGTCCAATTCGTCGCAAAATTGGCTGCCAATTGGTGTCGCCTTTCTAAAACGCCAACAGAGGAGCGCCGCATTGCGATTGTATTGGCCAATTATCCCAACCGTGACGGACGGATTGGTAATGGAGTTGGCCTCGATACTCCCGCAAGCGTCAGCCATGTCATCAATATTCTAGCTGGAGAGGGTTATGATATAGCCGATCCTAATTTGGATGGAAGCCAACTCATAGCAAAATTGCTAGCTGGACCTACAAACGCCGGTGTTTTAGGACGAAAAATAGAAGCTGTGCTCCCATTGGAGGATTATATTCGTGCATTCGAGAGAATACCGGCGGTGACGCAACGTAAGATACAAGAGCGATGGGGTAATCCGGTCAACGATTCCTTTTTCTTATCTCAAAAGAAGAGTTTTGCCGTTCCCTTTTTTTCCTGCGGTAAAATCGTTATAGGGCTGCAGCCAGCGCGGGGTTATAATATAGATCCTAAATCTAGCTACCATGATCCTGATTTACCGCCTCCGCATGGATATCTCGCTTTCTATTTTTGGCTCCGGGACTGCTTCGGGGCGCACGCAGTAATCCATTTTGGTAAGCATGGAAACCTCGAGTGGCTGCCAGGAAAGGCCATAGCACTCTCAGATGCATGTTTTCCCGAAGCCGTTTTTGGACCAATACCGCATCTTTATCCGTTCATAGTAAACGATCCGGGTGAGGGTGCGCAGGCAAAACGCCGGACGCAAGCAGTAATAGTTGATCATCTTACTCCACCTCTCACACGTGCAGAAATATATGGGCCGTTGGCCGAACTAGAGCAGCTGGTTGATGAATACTTCGATGCATCAGGCATTGATCCTGAGCGCTGCGATATTCTTAGTGAGTCAATAATTGAGAAAAGTATAGAACTTGGTATTTCCGAGGAATGCGGAATTTCTCGGGATGAAGAGCCGGCGAGTGCTCTCTCGAAGCTCGATGCTTATTTATGTGAGCTTAAAGAATTGCAGATACGGGACGGCCTTCATGTTTTTGGCCAGGCGCCAACGGACCGTCAATTGACCGATCTTCTAGTTGCCTTGGCTCGCGTGCCGGGCGCAAATCGCCAGTCTTTGCATCGTGCTTTAGCGAGTGATTTGGGTCTTGTGGGTTTTGATCCTCTTGATTGTAACATGGGTGAAGTATGGGACGGGCATAAGATTGATGGCATACATATCCGCACTCAGGGAGACCTTGTGGAGCACATAGAGGATTTGGCCTCCAGTTTAGTTTCTGGCAATACTCAAGCACCAAAAGAGTGGAAATCTTCGGTGAAAGTGCTGGCTGAAATTGATTCGTCTTTGCGGCCAGCAGTTACGTCCTCAGGAAGTTCTGAAATTTATGGTTTGCTGTCTGGCCTGAGGGGAAATTTCGTTTTGCCAGGCCCCTCAGGGGCGCCGAGTAGAGGAAGGCCGGAAGTTTTGCCGACGGGAAGGAATTTTTATTCCGTTGATACCCGCGCTGTTCCTACGCCGGCAGCTTGGACCTTGGGCTGGAAGTCTGCTGCTCTAATCATAGAACGTCATGCTCAGGACCACGGGGAATGGCTCAAGCACGTTGGGCTTTCGGTTTGGGGAACTTCAAATATGAGAACAGGTGGTGATGACATAGCTCAAGCTTTAGCTTTGTTAGGGGTGCGGCCAGTCTGGGAACCGGTATCTCGGCGAGTGACTAATTTTGAGATCATGCCGCTTGATGTTTTGGGGCGGCCACGGGTCGATGTGACTTTACGTATATCCGGGTTCTTTCGTGATGCATTTCCGGCGCAGATTGACCTATTTGACTCAGCGGTAAGGGCGGTGGCCAAACTAGAAGAAAACGCCGAAGACAACCCGATAGCAGCTGCTGTGAAGGAAGAAAAAAGACAAATGACTCAAATGGGGATTGACCCCAAGACTGCTGACCTACGTGCTGGATACAGGATCTTTGGCTCCAAGCCCGGCGCATATGGTGCTGGCCTGCAAGCATTGATTGATGAGTGTGGTTGGGAAAACTCGGATGATCTTGCAAAAGCATATATAGCATGGAGTAGTTATGCATACGGTGGTGGAACGAGCGGAGTTAACGCCAAAGGCCAGTTTGAACGTCGTTTAAAAGCTATTAAGGCGGTGTTGCATAACCAGGATAATCGCGAGCACGATTTGCTAGATTCAGACGATTACTATCAATTCGAAGGAGGTATGATTACGGCAGTTGAGCATACGTCTGGCAGTAAGCCTGTCGCTTACCAT
>Ga0163109_10000899_pt1 | contig 23387 bp, 37 predicted proteins | sample CRUFie1St13metaG_FD_108704 | JGI IMG/M metagenome (GOLD analysis project Ga0163109, IMG submission 108704) | Marine microbial communities from the Costa Rica Dome - CRUD Field 142mm St13 metaG | ecosystem: Environmental > Aquatic > Marine > Oceanic > Photic zone | place: Costa Rica: the Eastern... | reverse complement strand
TGTCCATCATATTATATTATACAATTTTTTGGTATTTTAGTCAACCTGTTTTTGGTATAGGGCACCGTTAAAAGTGCCCTATTGTCAGCACTTTTATTTGATTGATTGAGCGGCAGTGACATATTTGCCATATTTTTCGTGGAACTCATCAAAACACTTGACCTTATCAGGATCAATAGGTAATTGATACTGCGTTAGAGCAAGTTTGATACCCATTACAACAAGTTCGGTATCAAAATTGTCCATCATAAATCTAAGAAACTTATTGACCTTGTCGTCAAATTTCTTATCTTTCTTATCACAAGCGTCTTTTAGTTCATAACACAATGAAACCGTAAGTGAGTACATAGCACTAATTTCCTTAGATTTCAATGTGTCTACTTTACCATCTAAAATCTCTGATGGATTAGGCAACTTACTTGCCACTTTTCTGTGAGCCATGAACTTAACTGCAAGTCCTTCGCCCACTGCACCACTAACCATGTCAGTAGTTGTGCTTTCGTCCAATTCATCTGTCAGCAACTGACTAACAAATGACCAGGATCTCGGAGTTGCAAAAGAACGACTCGGCGACTTTGGATCAAAGTCATATAAGTCCTTTTTGCTGAAAGTCAAATATCCTAAAACATCTTTATGGATGCTTTTGTCGACCGCCCATTCAAACCAGTCATCAAATTCAACTTTCATCTCCAAGTGAATGAATCTATTTGCCAACGGAGCAGGCATTCTGTAAGTTACACCTTTGTCTGCCTCTCTATTACCTGCCGCAATAATAACAACATTGTCAGGTAGGCTGTATGTACCAACTTTTCTGTTTAAGATTAATTGATATGCCGCCGCTTGTACACTAGGTGCCGCGGAATTCATTTCATCTAAAAACAAAATAATACACTTATGTTTTTTTGCTAATTTCTCATCTGGAAGTTCCGATGGTTGAGCCCAATCCATTGTATTCTCTTTTGAATTGAAATAAGGGATACCTTTAATATCTGTAGGCTCCCATAAACTTAACCTAATATCAATAACATGAGCATCCATGTTATCACCAATTTGGTGTATAATTTCCGATTTACCAATACCTGGGCCTCCCCATAAAAATATTGGTCTTTTAATTTTTAGTGCGTGTAAGATACTAGCCTTTGCCTTGTTTGGGCTAACTTGTCTAGTTCCTATTGTTTCTTGTGCTTTTGGCATATGTTTGTACTCCTATATTAACTTGTTGTATAGTATTATAATATATTCTAGTACCAAAAAAGTCAACCACAAAGATTGGTTAAAAACGTCAAGGTTTATGCGGGTAATTTGACCTGTGGATAATTATTCTGTAGATTCTAGTCTAGATATTGCTTTATTCAGACCATATTTTCTAATATCTCCAGAAAATAACATTAATTCCATTGCTTTTCTTTCATTGGTTACAACTATACCGTCTTCTGCAAGAAAATATGGACAATTAATATATTTGTCTAAAAATATAATCACCTGAGTAGTGAGAGTGAAATCCATAGGAAATGGAACTTCGTAAACTTTTATTTCTAATTTTTCTGTGATAAATTCAAAGCCTGCTTCTGTCAATCTTAGTCCACCAGATCTTCTAGTATTTTTCCACCAGACAGGCATATATTCTTTCATAGTATTTTCGCCAACAGAAATGTTTGCCTGTTTTAGGAATATTTTAGTGTAGGCTTCTTTGGATATCATTTTTCACTGACAGTTTCACCCTGGGTCAATTTGACCACCGTGAATTCTTCAGTGTTGAACATAGTGTTCAATTTTTTTGCTAGATTGAATGCGTGTCCAGGATTTGAAAAAGAGACCTTCTTATATTTTGGTCCTGGATAATTGTTCAATAAATTAGATGACTTCAAATTGAAGGGTTTGTTTTTGTAGAAAACTGCCCAAATGGCTTCCGCCGCCAAAACTTGCTCAGATTTGTAGTCGCTTTTGTTGACGTTTTCTAATAGTATCGTGGGTTTAGGTCTACTCATAATATAACATATTTATCCAATTTTGATGTATATTATTAGTAGTTAATGGTTTACAGGCTTCCGCCGTCTACTTTCACTTCTATTTCTTGGTCTGAATCGCCTTTTGCAATTAATGACTCATAGTCACCAGCCAGTCTAGCCAGCACTGTGGCAAGTGCATATGACACTTCTTTAGCACTTGCAATATCTAAAGTAACCTGTTTTTGCTGTGACTGATCAGCATTTTTAATCTGCTGAAGAAGTCTTTCAATGGATGCTGTATTAATAGGAGTTCTTGTTTGCATTTGCTAACTCCTGTTTCATTTCTAATTGTGTTCTAAAAGGTCCTTTGAATGGGTATCTATCTAGTGTAAGCATTTTAGGGCAAAAACTTCTAACCCATCCTTTTTCAAATTTTATAATATAATATCCTGCACAATATAAACTTTTAGATTTTTTACTTTTGGTAAACAAAGGCAGTTTCTTTTGCACATCAAATATTTGGTTGAATGCTTTGAACTTGCTTGGGTAATCATATACACTTACTTCTTTTATAGTTTGAGTTGGTTCAGCAGTTTGCTCTAGTGTAGAGCCCCACATCCAACTACCATTAAACTTGTTTTGTAATTGCCTTTGATTGTCAAATATCATTGTGCCTGTATCACAACTAAACATATATCTTCGATCTTCTTGTTTACATATTGTTCCAAGTTTTCTACCGTCTTCTTCTAGTATCCAAAAACGACCATCTAATATTGGTTTAGCAAAATACTTTGTAACCATGTTATTCTCCTTTTTTGTATCGTGCATTCAAAGGCTCTGCATATGATTCTGGTGAATCTGCAATTCTTTGCATATCCCATTTTGCACAAAATTTAATTAATTTCAAACCTACTTGTTCTATTTCTTTTTGTTTTGCTTTAGAAACAGTTTCTTTAATCTTATCTTTGATATCATCAGGCTGTGCAGACAAATCACATAGTTGTACATTTCTATTGTAATCATCGAGTACTCTATGCTCATTGCCTTCATGATCTACCCATCTTTGTAACATTAAATTGTTCCAGTTGTATCCTTTTGATTCTCTATCTGCGAAGGCTTCTTGTAAGCCAACTTTCTTTTTAGTGCCTTTTGTTCTCACACCAGGATAAGCAGAAAACACATTATCTGAACTGTCACCTCTCATACATTTTTCAAATAGTAACCACTGCGGATTAGGAGCAGGCTTTTCTTCTTTTGTTTTTTTATCTATAACACGTTTGCCTTTTTCATCAAAGTAGCCTTCATGTGTAGTTGTAACGTCTTGAATGCCATTGTATTGTTTTACATTAGGTGCAATTAATTGTGCAAAGTCGCCATCTGTTGACACTATCACGTGATTGTCATCAGGGTGTGCTTGTATCCAACCAGCAATTAAATCATCTGCTTCTAATTGTTCATGTCTTAATACTGTGCAATTAGTTTTTTGATCAATAAAGTCTCTGAAATTATCAAATGTTTCCCAAAATACTTCATCTTCTTCAACTTCAGTTTCTGTTCTTACTGCTCTTGCATCTGATCTATTTCTTTTGTAAGGTGCATAATGATCTTTACGCCAACTTCTTCCTTCCAGACAAAATACAACATGACTGCCATCAAAATCTCTCCAAACTTTACGTATTGAATTAAAAGTAATGTGCAGAGCCATACCTATTTTTTCATTAAGATCTCCACGAATCACGTGTCTTGCTCTAAAAAATGTATTTGCAGTATCAACTAAAATGTATGTCATGCGTTAAACTCCACTGCGTTTGTGCGGTCTCCTTCATAAAAATTTGTATCAAACAAATCAAAAGCCATGCTTACTCTTACACTGTCCACTTTGTGTTGATCTGCTTGATGGAATATGTAACTGGGAAACAATGTAAGTCCTCCAGCAATATTTTTTGTTTCGTATACCATTCTTGGATTAACAGGATTATGATATACAGTCTGTGTTGCGTAGTCTTCAAAATGCAAATTACCACTCAAATAAGAAAAATGTTTCGCTCCATGATTGTGTATAGTGATAGGTTGGCCTTGTCTAACTACATTTGCCCAACAAAACATAATGCACTTTCTTGGTTGCGTTTTATATTCATTCATAAAATTTTTGTATGACTCTTGTAGCCAATTGAACATATTTTTAAAAACGTTCACTTCCTCAGTAACTTTAAATAAGTTAAAACTGTTGTATTGTGCTGTAAGGCTATCTTTACCCAAACCAGTACCCCCATCATCTTTTGATTTGTGTTTGTTAGAATCAATAATACTTTTTTCGTTGTCTATTATCCACTGTCTCATTGTACCAAGTTCTTCTTTGTTTCCAAATTGATCGAACCATAATGGAAAATTCCACACAGGAGCGAACTCAGTCATTGGATGCATACTTTTGTGGATTTGTAACATATTAATATTTCCTAACAATATGCTTTCTTAATGCTCTTGTCAATTCTTCAATTTTATCTATAATGCTGATCAAACCAGGATCTGTAATATATTTGCCAGCCTCTTTTGCTTCATCTCTCAATGCATCATATTCTCTAATTGATATTCTGACCATAGGACTTAAATCTGTACTATGTTCATTCTCGTAAGTTAAATCTTGATCGTGAGTATCTCTACCATGCTCTGAATGTTTATCTATATCTTCTTTTGACATTGTTTCTCCTTAACTAATTTCTGACTTGTCGTCACTTAAATTTTTTGTATTGATGTAGCCTGCACCTCTACTTGGATCTTGTCCTTGTTCTGCAAGAATATTTCTAGCAATAGTTTTAAACCAAGAGTCAACAATCTGTTCGTTGCTTTCACCTTTATATCCTGCGTCTACCAATTGTTCAATAAATTCATTGTTCCAATCGAGTTCAAAAAATCCATTTTTAATATTGTCTTTATTAATGTGCGTGTTCAAAACAGCCACCCAAGGTTTTCCATCTTTAGTTGCTTTTTCTTTTTCAGCCATCAGTGCTTCTATTTTAGGATCTTTCACTTCAGTTTTTACATCTTTCTTTTTAACGAAAGCGTCTTTTACCTTTTTGATTATATCCATTTGTTTACCTCCGAATTATTATTATACCTTATTTTTTCCAATTAGTCTACCGTTATGTTCCAATTGCATTACCAAATAGATACACATGAACTCTTGCCGCCACATTGTATCCTTTTTTAAATGCCTTTTCAGCCACCTGTCCAGCAGTTGCAACTTGCTCTTCTTCTCTAGCACCTGTGGGCATTATCCAAACGGGCCATTGCACACCTGCTTTTCGAAACTTTTCAACTGTCATTTCCATTTCGTCCCATTCTCTATCTGCGGCACCTACCACAAATTTAAGTTGTCCTCTATCAGAACATTCTGTATATTCTGCAACATTTTCAGGCTTGATTGCTTTCTCTGTCTTCTCACCCGACACTGTGAATAGTTTTGGACTTACACTAAAAAATATTTCTTCTGGAATCTCTTTTATCCATTGTTTAAATGGTTCTCTCAATGTTTGTGTACCATTTGTTTCAAATGTCATAGACTTAGGCAAATTATTTTTCTTTTTGAGTGCTTTGTATATTCCCATACTAGCCAATTGTCCAGTTGCCATTAAAGGCTCGCCGCCAGTAAAACATAGATGTTGATACTGTTTTGATCCAGGATGTAAAAACAATCCTTCTGGATTGGAGTCAGTTTTTAAAGCATCTACTATTTTGTCTGCTAACACAGAAGGAGTTTCATGTCCCATTAATCCTTTAAATTTCTTTGCCCATGTGTAACTAGAATCACAACCTTTATCCCATACAGGCAAGTCTTCAACACGTTTTACAGTTGATACATCAAAGTTTTCAAAGGGCAGTTCATATGTGCTAGGATCCGTTGGATCTTTTTGTCCAAATCCATTACACTGCAAATTACAAAGAAAAAATCTTATCCATGCTGTTGGAACGCCTGTATATTCTCCTTCACCCTGTATACTGTGAAATATTTCTGAATAATAATATTTTTTTTCTTCAACTTGCATTTTACTTAACAAAGGCAATATAAACCAACAAACAAATAATTAAAAGTTTGCCATAGTCTAAATCATATGCTGTGCCTTCGCCAAAGTATTTTTCAAACTTTTTTCTCATTTTAACCATGTCCTTTCATACTCAAACAAATATCATAAAACTCTTTTTTTAATGGCGCATGAGTATCAAATGCTCCTAGCATAATTGCTGTGGTCATATCTGACTGATGTTCTTTAACACCTCTGTGTGTCATGCAATGATGTTCTGCTTTTACAAGTACAGCAATGTTTTCAGTCTTTGCATATTTTTTCAATGCGTCAGCAATCTGTGTTGTCATCTCTTCTTGTATCTGAGGACGTTCAGCAATATGATGCACTATTCTATTGAATTTAGATAATCCAATTACTTCTCCATTAGGAACAATACCTACCCAACATTTACCAACAATGTTCTGAAAATGATGGGCACAAGTTGATCTAATTGATATTGGACCACTTGTATATAAACTCTTATAACCCATGTTCGGGAAAGCAGTAACTTTAGGTGGTTGAACAAACCTTCCACCAAATACTTCTTTCACATACATTTTAGCGACACGTCTTGCTGTGTCTTGTGTGTTGTGATCGTTCTCAGTGTCAATAACTAGACTGTCTAACACACCTGCAAAAGAATCTGCCACTTCATTTTGTAGTTCTTGTAACTCGCCTTCATTAATGTAATCAGCAATATTGTCATTACTGTGATATCTAGTACCAGCCTCTTTCAGCCTTTGCTTTATCTTATCAGATACTTTCATTAATCCGCCTTACTAATATATTTTTCTAGAACTTCTAGTTGGTCATGATATTGTGCAATAACTGTTAATTCTTTTTCTATTGCTTCTAGTATATCTGGATGTTCTCCTACACCCACTGCCTTTTCCATGTAGATTTCTACATTTGCGGCGTGTTTTTTGATATGCCCTTTTGCGTGTTCCACAAGAGCGTCATATATCATTTTTCTACTGCTCATAATTTTTCTCCTTATTGTGTATATTAACAAATTTGTTGTACTTTGTCAATAACTGCTTTGGCAACAATCTGATTTCCTTCAACTGTATAATGGTTTACATTACCGCGATTTAATAACCAAAAATCGCTGAAATCAAGTTTGTTGGTTTCGGTTGCTATATTGGCACTCAAACCAAAATGATCTATTGCTAGATATGGTACGTCACCAATAATTCTTTTTATTTCTTCTCTTACCAATTTGTATGTGCCTATTTGATAGTCGTCGTCGAAGTGATGCACAAACCAATTTTTGGCAGTGGATAAACTTTCATTAAACCAATCAAATCTATTCTTTATATCACTGTAAATTAAATCACAGTTTTTGTGCAATCCTTTTTTGTGCAAAGGATGTTTTGGTGTATGCACTCTGAATGGGCTGGTGTGTGCAACAATCACGCATTCATATAAACTTTTCCAATTAGGATTGGTGTTTTGTAAATCACGCAGTTGCCTCAAAATTTTATATTCTCCTACACCTGCTTCTGCCACATTGTTTACTGAATGCTGTTCAGCCAATATGTCCACCCAGCCAGGAGTGCCGGCATTGTATTCAGCCGCAAAACTGTCACCCAACAATGCTATGAATTTTTTAGCCATGGTATGTACTTCTCCGCAACCGCTGTGTGATAATCAAAATTAAAATGTTCATTGTCTTCTAAAAAATAATCTTTTGCTTGTATATTTAGGCTTTGTAGATAGTCTTCTACACTTTTTTCTGCTCTTTTTGTTACTTTCATTTTACCAAAATAATCTGTCTTACTAGGCCATATACCTCTACTTCTAAAATTAAAAATAAACAGTTTTGCATTGTTGTCTGCACAAATATTGTCCCAAGCATACAAGTTAAGTAAAAATTCCTTTTTCTCTATCATAGTGTTACACTCATTATACAGTTTAATGTTCATCCAAGGGTCTTTTCTAAGATCAGGTTTAATCAAACCTTTATCAGGATTAAATTCCAAACCTAAACTGTTTTGATAATCATTGCCTGTTGGCTTTGTTAATATTTGAACAGTTTCTCCTGCAATCGCCTGGTCACTGAATTTCCTAACTTTTTCTGTGCTTTCTTGATGTTCTATAGTAAAATGATTTACAGGTACTGATTCATTTTCTAATTTAGGATCAAAACTTATAACCATTCTATTCAATGGAGCCAAACAAATATAAACTTCTGTAATATCATCAAACTTTTCAAACATATTTTTTAACCAAGTGGTATACAAAGTATTTGTTGAACCTGGTTGTGCGTATATCACAACTGGTTTGTTTGCAAGTGTTTGATATATTTCACAGTAGTTGTTTGAATTCCAAAATGAATAACTGCCAGGGCCGACTTTACCGGCTACTGTTTGATAGCCAACTGTATGACTATCTCCTATAAACAAAGTCCTACTCATTTTTTAATTTTTCTAATCACCCAGGCAACAAATGCCATTATTGCAGTTATTAAAGCACCAATTCCTATTTTCATTTTACAACCTTCACGTCATAGTTCACAATGCATCTTGGTCCTTTTTTAGGAATACCTCCGCCATGTAAAATACTTCCATCGAACACCAACACTCTGCCTTTCTTAGGAGTAACACTCTTCATTATGTCACCCTGATCATTAAACAAAATAGTGTCTCCATCTGCATCATTCACGTAGTATATCATTACTGTATGTTCAATATTTAGATCCGTGTGCGGTGCATAGTGTTCCAACTTGGTCTCGTGTGGTACAGATACAAAACATCTGGCAAGTAAAATATTATCTAATGACCAATTATTGTGTTTGCACACTGCCACAGGAATCATTCCAAAGTTTTCTAAATGCGGACTTGTTGTTGTGTGCGATTTCAATAAATGCACAAAACTTAAAGGTGTTTGATTGTCTTCTTCTGCTGTTATTTCATACTTTGCTTTGAAATCTAGTGCAGGATTAATCACATCTTCTGTTTTACCTTTCTTACCTAATGCAATCAATTCAATATAGTCTTGAAGATATTTAGGCACAACATCATCATATACTTTGTAGAATTTTCCTGTATTAATTGTTGTGATTGGTCCGTTATCCATTTTTCTTGTAATTGCCTTTTCCAGGGATTACGTTTCTTACACCGCCTACTGGATCTTCACAGTCTCCATCTTTTCTTGGAATCAAATGCACGTGTGGGTACATACAAGTTTGCCCTGCTGATTCTCCCATGTTTATTCCAATATTATAACCTGTGATAATGCCTCTTTGCACATTATCATTTGCAATCTTCAATGCTAAATCAAAACATCTCAACAAGTTTTGTTGGGAAGCCTCTCTTGGTACAATTAGACTGTGTCCTTCTGTTACAGGATATCCGTCATTGTACCATACGCAATCTTTAAATTCATGCACAACATCAGTCCAAGGCGCTCTGCCTTCTTCTTTTGCCAATGCAAGTGTATCTGGTTTAAGTTCTACTGCCATTCTTCCCACGGAAACACCACCCAAGTTGGGTGTAAGTTTTTATCTATAGTGTAACACCAATAATCAAGTTTGTCAAACTTGCTTGGTGCATTATGAATTAGACAGGCAGTTTTGACTCTGTCTTCTCCACCAAAATTATTTTTGATAAAAAGAAAAGTTTCGCCTGTATCGTTTATATCATCTATTATCAATATTTTTTTCTGAAACGCATATGCTTTTTCTAAATTACGTAAATCAGGTTTTGCTTTATGATCTCTTAGTCTGACATCCAATGCTTCATGCGGTATTCCTAATTTATGACTAAGATATACTCCAGGAATACACCCACCACGATTTATTCCCATTATTACATCTGGTTTCCACTTGTCTTCTGACATACGTTCAGCGATTTGATTAAGTGCATTACGCACTTGGATCATAGTAAAATATTGTTTATCTGACATTACACCTCTTTTTTACTTTCTTTTTCAGCCCATTTTTCGAACTCTTCAACTTCTTGCTGTTTATAAGCAATAACAACATCGCATTCTTTTACAGCGTCTTTCACTTTACCGCCTAACAAGAGTTGGCGAATTTTCTTCACATCATCAATATGGTTCAATACTTCAATCATTTGCTTCTTCCTCTTTGCTTTCTTTAACGAATATGCCATCTACCATTTTTCCTCTTCTGTCTTTAATATCATCGTATGCAATTTGCAAACATTCTTCTATTGTGTAGTTGTTACGTTTCATAATATTCAACATTACAACCAACATATCCCCTAGATCATCTCGGATGTCTTCTCCTTTACAAGCATGGTCACTCAATTCACCTAATTCTTGCATTAACTTTAATATTTGATCTTTGTCAGTACTGCCTTGTATTAAATTACGGTCTTCAAACCATTTGTTCACTTTTCCAATTAGTTCTTGCATTACCAAGTTCCTTCATCCTTGTTGTTACTACGATAGTCTTCATAGCATATTCTCCAAACATTTTTAAATTTTTCGTATGCTATTCTTAATGCTGGGTATTCCTCACATACTTTGTTAATCTTATCTAAACTTGGAACACTGTTTTCAAATGGAACAGTTTCATTCCAATCCTCAAACTTCATATTTTCCAAACCTTTACCTGCATCTGCTCTTAACATATCATTAAAATCTAACTGATCACCTTCAGAAAAACTTACTGAAAAATTTTCGGGTGCTGGTGCCCATCCGCCTGTTAATGAATCACTGTCAACACTGTAAGTGATGTTAACTGTATCATCTTTTTTAGTCATGTATTCAACTCCTCTTTAATATATCTTTGTAGTTCGTGATCGCCAACATTTGTTGGTATCTCGTTTTTATAAAACAATCTGTAACTGTCTGAACCATACTTGCCAATGCCATATAGTTCAGTGGCATCATTGCCGTCCCAATTATCAAATTGCTCACTCATTCTGTATATTCTTTCTGCTTTCTTTTTTTGCATTCCTAAAGGTTGAAGCATTTGTTCTAACTTAGAAATTGTTTCAGAACTGTGAAGTTCAGTGTGCGTTGCCCATTTTTTAAACTGTTTATGCAGAACTGCTTTGACTTGTTTACGGTTAGTTTGATTCAGACAGATAACACCTACCATGTGTTGCCAAGCATTTGCAACCTGTTGCTGAACCATCAAGTCCTCCCGCATTAGTACAACTCTTCGATTTTATCACAAATTTTAAGTTTTCTGGCTTCTTTTGCAGATAACCAAACATCTTGTGGCGGCAACAAAATTTCTCTAATTTGTTTCTCGCTCATTCCAATGCACTTTTTATAGTGTTCAATCATTCGTTGTGTACTCAATTCAAACTCTTTTACTCTTGCATATAACTCATGTTCTTTACCTGCACTGCCCCAACTGTATTGATGCGACAGTATTGATGTGTTTGGAGTAAGTATTCTTGAACCTTTTTTCCCTGCAATAAAAATTAAAAATCCACAAGAAGCAATAAGTCCTAATCCAACAGTCTTGATTGGAATAGTACTTGCTTTCATTGTATCAATCAGAGCAAACGCGGCATGAACATCACCGCCTGGTGAATTAATTATAATTGTTAATTGTGGCAATCTTGTTTCTGCTAGATTCTGATTCATTATCCATTTCAGACAGTCTGCACAAGATTGCATTGTTATTTCGTCCATTAATACATATACACCATTGTTTGCTAGATTGTTTACTGGTGCATTAGGTCCTCCACCTTTTTTAGCCATTTATATCTCCATAAAGTTGTTTACCGGAAAAAAACTTTTCCTGTAGGCGTTGTTTTTGTTTCCAAATATGCGGAATAATTTTTTTATAATTTGTCATCATAAAATCTATTTTTTCTATTAATTGTTTTTTATTTTTTTGATAAGACTTGAAATCTTGTGTCCATTCACTAGGATATTTGAATTCGTCAATAGCCATCTCTTGATAACTTAATCTATCAGGAACCAAAGGCATTGTATCAACTAAACAACCTTCATACCAACTGATACCTAATGTTTCCTGTAAATTTGCACTGAATACCATTTTTGCTTCACCTAATAAATTATGATATTCATTTTTGCTTAATTCTTTTTCCTGACACACAATAAATTCATATTGTGGCAGTGCATCTTTTAAATCATAAAAAACATCTGGTTGCTTTTCAGGAGCAATTCTGTGGGGAAATAAAATAATATCTTTTTTATCCATGCCTTTGTATGCTGACATAGAGCCTTCAAGATATTCCATAGGCCACCCTACACGTCTTACTTTTGATTTGTCAGTAGTAAGACCTACATAGTTACCAAACTCTTTAAAAGTGTCTACGAACATATTGATATGGAAGTCAGAAGCAAAAAAATTGTTGTCATATGTTTCAAACATAGATCTTTCTGTATTTCTAACCCAAGGTTTATCTCCAATCAATCTACCTAAGAAATCCTGAGGATCATAACTGCCGGCGTGCCAAAGACCACCAATCTTAATTTTTATGCCCAGTAACTCTGCCATGTAACGTAATTGTAATACAGTTGGATTCCAAGCATCAGTGTATAAAAAATAATCACCATCTTTAACCTTGCCATTACAAAACATCTCTCCTATCTGTTGCATCTGTTTTGCTTTGTAAACATTAGTGCCACCAAAGTTTAAAAATGCTCCTGGAGTGGTTGCTTGTGGAGTATTTCCTCCACTAATAACTTCAATTTTTGAATTAGTGTGTCTTTTAAGTTGTAAAGGCAGATACTTCTTCCATTCTTTTGTGTACCTTGTATCTACTGCTTCAAGATCAACTATGTATATTGTCATTTAATTGTCCTCAAAATGTCCTATTACTGCTAACCCACCAAAGAGTCCAGCCGCCATCAGTGCCATATCACTTATAAATTCATCACCGCCATACAAACCTGGCATAGGCATGAACCAAGCAAATATAACCACAAATATAAATGCTATTGTTCCTAAGAACAACGATATCATTTGTTACTCCTTGTAATATACTGCATGACTTCCATTTTCTCCATCTTCACTCACATCTACTTCAACATCTCTATTAGGATATTTCTTAGATATTTCAGCATATAAATCATCGCTGATCATCTCACAAGATTTATAGTCTAATTGTAAAGTCTTTTCAGAGTACAATTTTTCTAACCATCTTTTAAATTGGATAAACTCTATTTCTCTATCATCATGAAATACTTCTATACCAACTTTGAAATGAAAAATATGTCTGTGAGGATAGCCTAAAAACGAAACATCATACTCATCACCAGTCGCTAGTTTTGGATCATCTAACGCCGCAGGATATTTGTGGATGCCTTCTTTTCTAAATGTTACCCAAATGTTTTTTTTACTTTTCATATCTTATTATAACAATTTTATTCATTATTGTCAACGTCAATCACAGTATCACCAACATATTCTTCCCAGTCTGTGTAGTGCATATCGTTTGTGATCTCTTTTAAATTTTTACTCCATACTCCAGAATTGGTTAATCCCCAAGTAATGTCATCAATTTTTAAAGTTGTATTTTTATTCAGTTTATAGATGTTTGGTATTTTGGCACTGATCATTGGCACAAATTTTTCATACTTCATTAAACCAGTGGCTGTAACTTTTTCAATATATTCTATACCAAAGTCTAAAGTAACATAAAAGTCTCTATCTAATAAGTCTCTCATCATAACAGTCCATTGATGCATTTCATCATCAGTCTCTGGATTGAAACTTTGGCTAGTCCCAAAGTATATGTGATTGGCATTGTTATTTTTTGCTAACATTTCTATTTCTTCAACAGGTCTCACGCCAACAACAAATAAAGTTTGTGAGCCTTTCATACAAGTATTTTCTATTTCTGTTCCTGTAAAATAAGTAACTTGTTTTCTTTTTTGCGTGTCTAACACCATTCTATATAACCTCTACTGTATCCTGGCATTCTTTTATTGCCTTCTGCAAATGCAGTTTGCCATTCTTTATTTCTATTGTAACCTTTAGTCCAAAAATTGTCAACATTTAATTGTCCTGATTCAATCATTTTCACTGCTGTTTGCATACAACGTTTGAAATCTTTTTGTCTTGGACTTGGAAACACAACTGTCACTGCATTCCAAAGTAATTTGTCAAAGTTAGTTGTTATGCTGTTTGTTTTTTCAGCACCTAATATAATAAGACCTTGTGGCTTTAACAAATCCATTTTAAATACTTCATCACGTGTGTTTAAATCAATTACAATATCATAATCATTATCAAAATTATCTGTAAGTTTGTCCCCCCAAAGTTCTTTATTGCTCTTACCAATTACATCTATTTTAAAAAAATAGTTTGCATTAAGATATTGATATACTACCCATGCTAAAAATCCACTTCCAATTATACACAACTTGGCATCTTTATTGCTTCTGGCTTCAAATTGTGCTTCTTCTTGCATAACAACATTCAAACCACAAGCAACAGGTTCTACAATATATTTAGGATCTAAACTTGGAACTTTCACATAAGTTCCATCTTCTGCATTGTAAAAATCAGCATATGCTGGTTCGCCTCTTGTGGCTACATAGTCACCAACTTTAACATCTGTAATCTGTGCACCAACTTCTACTACTTCCCCTAATCCTTCATGACCTTGCATATTCAAAGGCAAAGGTCCAAAGTTACCATTCATCATATCTATATCACTTCTACATACGCCAGTCTTTTTACTTGCAACTCTTATTTGATTAGGAGCCACATCGCTGATATCTATTGTGCCTTCTGCGAAATGTCCTTTGCCTTCTGTGTATAGTATTCTAGATTGCATTTTCTAATATTGAATGAATAAACAAATCTTGTTTGTTTTGCTCTTTCCAAAACTCCTCATTATTTAGGTTTTTCATATGGTTATCAATCATTTTTTTGTAAGCATCTTCAGGACACAATCCTAATTCAAATGATCTAAATTTAATATCTCCTTTGTACATATGGACTGCAATATCATCTTCTTCATCTGTACGCCAAGCAGTATTAACTTTAATAATATTATTAGGGCCAACTAATTTAAGATATACATTGTCATCAACATCATATACACCATCTTCTTTTACTTTGCCATAATCAGTATCAGTACAATCTTCTAATCTATATCTTTGTTCAATTTTTTTATCTATTATGTTGTATGCTTCATAATCATTAGGAGCCAACACAAATAGTAAAGATAACATATGTGGCAATAGGTCTCTGGATACTCCTCCAAATGCTAAATCCTTATTTGTAAACCAAGTGCCTGGACTTGGAATCCTGTTTGTATTTTTCCAATTTAACTCTACACTGGACATCTTTTGTCCTAAATTAGCCATTTCACCTATGTTATCTCTGTATTGATTATTTTTAGTCATAACATACTTTGTTTTCTTGTCATGTGTTAATGCTGTCCATTGAGCAACATTCTTAACACCAGGCTTTTCAACAAAAACAATTTTTGCATGACCCGATAATGCTTTTGCTAATGCAAAGTGTGTTTTGTTGGGAGTACAAATATGTGCTGTATCAAACTGAGGATGGGCATCTATTGCCGTAGTCAATTCTACAAAATCAGGTTGTCGAGATTGATCTGCATCAACTGTGATTATCTCTGCTCCCATTGATTCATAGATCCTTTTGTATAATTGTCCAAAGCCTAATCCAACAATTAAAGTCTTCATTAACCTAGTATACTCCTTTTCATTGATTCAAGTTGCGTTTTCAAAGCCAATTTTATTTTTTTAAATTTAACGAGAATATGTTTTGAATCCCAACTTCTATCGAAAGTTCTTTCTTCTTCCATTTGATCTACTTTCTTTTTGTACCAGTCGTATTCCTTTTGCACTGCCTTTATCTTTTTGCTTTTTATTTTTGCCATTTTATACCTCCTCGAATAAGTTTCCAAATTGTGTAGATGCATTTACAGTCTTCTTACCTGTTGCACCTCTTGTACCAATTATAGACATCCAAAATCTTGAATACTCTTCTATAACTGCGTTTGCTTCATCTCTACTGCTTGTTGCAAACACGGCATTTACAACATCCTTAAACGCAACTCTGTCAAAGTTTTCTTGTACAAGCATCTTAGGATTAATTTTTGTGTCGTACATTCTATTTGCTTCTTGTACTGCTGTAATGTGCATCCATACATTGTGTGCCATTTGCAGTGTGTAACTAAAACTATCCCACGAAGTTTTTCCTTCGTTACCCATTTTGTTTAAGTCACCTGGTTTGTAACAAGTGATATCTTTCATTTGCCACCTAGCACTTACAGGACTATCTTTGAACGTGTCAAATATTTTATAATCAAGCACTGCGTCTCTAAAAGGTCTAGTATCAGTTGCATATGCTTTATTGTCTGCACTAGGTTGCATTCTATAAGTCCATTTCTTTTTGTCTTCAATTTCAATGTCTGTATAAATTTGACCATTAGCACTTGCTAGGAAAGGACTTGCACAATCAAAAGTAATCATAAAGTTTTCATTGTGATACTTTCTAACTGCTCTTTGAATATCTGTTAATAACACTGCCCATTCTAATTTACTTGTACCTAAGAAATGCATCACATCATGTACACCTTTTTCAAGTAGACCATCAAACCTTAAAGCAACCAAACGTTTCAATGCCAAGTGTACATCACACATATTTTGTCCACCCATTGCCCAACCATTAAAGTGTGTGCTAGGATATTTTTTTGGATCACAGTAATCTTTCATTTGTGCATACCAATCATCTGCCTGTTGGAAGTTTTCACCTTGAAGTACATTTAAGAATTTACAATTTCCATTTCTGTTTTTCATAAAATAGTCATTGTTAATTTTTGTGCCATTCACTGCTTCTTGATATGAATTAATCTTACTTGCCGCGGCTCCTTGAGGAGAACGTGATACCCAAGCAGGAATATCTAGTATCATGCCATAGTCCATGTTGCCATCCATAAATGCCAACACTTGTTCACGTTTCTTTTTAGCCTTAGGACAATTAGGATCTTTCCAATCTCCTTCCCAAACACCTTTACCTATTTGGAATCCACCAGAGTCACCTAATACCCAATTATCATTTCTATCTCTATTCCTAATGATATCATCACGCACACTAAATTTATTCATGTTTAAATCTGCGTGACCCGCCGAATACAAATGCCATTTGTAGTAAAAATATGAATCTTTGGAACTCATGTAATTAAGTCCTTGAACACCATGTTCAAATCCTGGTGGCACTCTTGAAGAAAGAATGTAATCTTTCTCGTGCTTTTCTTTACCTAAATCTCTAGCAAAGAAACTACTCATAGCAGGAAGAAATGTTGCGTAATCTTTCTGCTTATTAGTAAGGTTATCTGTTGGTATACCGTTATCCATATTTTTGCCTACTCAATGACTTATTTTGTTTGTGCAGGTAAAATGTAATTGTATTGTGCGATACCACTATCTACTGTGATTTGCATTGCTCCTGCATCAGAGATAGCCATTGTTATTTTGCCATCTAAATTCAAAATACTCATCACTTGTTGAATCGGCCAACTCCAAGCATTTTGTAAATCTTTACTAACACTACCTTGAAATATAAATGATCCTGCGTGTGAATTTGCATCACCATAATAAAACACAAGGTTGCCATTTTCTGTTTTCACTGTAAACACAGTTTCTTCTGTGTGTGCCGCCGCCTGCAATTTAAATCTTTGTATACTTGCAACTGATGGTTCGAATTCAACTTCCCATGCAGTTCCTTTAAATTTAACAGATTTTAATTTCTCATTAATGATCTCAGTACTCATAAATCTGTAATCATTTTTAAAATCACCACCTGCATTTTCAAAGTGAATGTGTGTTGGCACAGTTTTGCCATTTCTTTCTGCTGTCACTACATTGAGTTTTGCATCTTTTTGATATTCTGGACATTTTAAATGCAAAGCAAGTTTGTCCAAGTTAGGCATTCCAAACACACCATCAAATTCATTTACTTTAGAATTTGTATTTGCATTTAAGATAACACTTCTATCTTCTGCCATACTTTCTATTTTTGTTTGCTCTTCATTAGAAATTTTTACTAGACTTAAAAATCCCAACGAATGTGTATGAGCAACTATATCTTGTAACACGTCTTTCATATTTTTCTCCTCTTAGGTTTATTATATTTAGGTTTTTGGTAAATGTCAAGCATCATTTCTGTTTGACTCCAAAATTTTTATACACTTTTTGTAAACATTTGGCTTGATAATAACAATCAGCCAAAGCATTGTGTAAATCGGTTTGCATACCTTTTCTTGGATCTTGTGGCATCATATTGAATACTGTTCTCGAATCTCTAATTTGCCAGTAGTTCCAAGGCACAGGTGTTTCCATCTGCTTATACAAGTGTTGCAGTATTGCGTAATCAAACAAAGGACCTTGACACCAAAACTCATCAACACCTACACTGAATTTGTTTAATTGTTTTATTGCGTCCATTACACTTGTTCTTTCATGATCACCAAATGCTTCGTCTTGTATTTCTTTCTTTTGTCTGCCCCACCATTCCATTGTACCATCGTCGACGTGTCTACCTAATTCACTTTGTTCGTCAACGTTCAATCTAAGATACAAGCCACTATGTGGTTCACTATCATTATATGGATCAAATTTTATAGCACCAATAGTAATCACAGTAGCATCAGGTCTGGTGCTTAATGTTTCTAAGTCTATCATTGCGTGTGTGCTCATCTAGTCTCCAAAGTCAAATAATGTATTAAATGTGTTTTTTGTTTCTGTGCTGGAAATATCCCATTTCAAAACACCAAGCAAATTTCCTAATTTGCTATCAATCAATGTTTTTTCCATACTGTCATCATCAAAAGGCAACTCTTTAAACCACATCGGAATACGCAGTTGATCAACAGGATATGCAACAGATGTGTAATCCAACGGATTTTTTCTCAGTTTGCAAACCATTACTTTCATGCCATCTACAATTTCTATAGAATGTTTGTCTGAATTCATTTTCTTTAGATTGTTCCAATTTAAACTTGCTCTTACGTGACCTGGCATATTTGCTTTACCTAGTCTTGCTTCTTTTTTAGCATACTCACCGATATTGTTTGCACGTTTAGGAGATGCTTTCTGCCATCCAGGAAGTTTTTTAAAATCTTGTCTAAACACTGCAATACGTTCTAAAACTTCTTTTTCAGTTTTACCTGTTAAGACCATAAGCAATAGTTCACTTAAAAAGTTTTGCACAAATAAAGGAGTATCTGATCTTTTCAAATCAAGACCCATTGCTTTTACTTTGCCTGGCGATTCACCTTCATCTGTTCTATGTCCTTCTAAATCATATATTAGTACTGCATATCTTTTCTTTGTTATAAACAGTCCTGACTCTGCAACAGATTCTCTACCTGCTTGTATAACTTCTGCTCTTGATTTAGGACAATGGAATGCATCACTCATAAATTTTTTAAATGTGCCATTTACTTCTTCACACACTTGATCATATAATTTTACAACACTTTCTTTAGTCCAAGGAATTTTGCCATCTTCTATTTCTTTTTTCAAAACTTCGTATGCTGAAAAGTATGCAGAATCTGTATCACCATATATTATTGCTTGTCCTACATGGTCATATGTTCCTGTGATCACTTCATTTACTTTACTAGCCATATGTTTTGCAATCTGTCTTCCTGTAAGTGTTGTAGACTGACCTATACGTTTATCAAAGAATCTACAACCTGGATTAAGTATAGCACCATACAAACTATTCAAATTAATTTTTTTAACAAGTTGCCTTTTGTCCCAAAACTCTTCTTCTGCTTTATTGCCGGCATTGACGGCTTTTTTCTTCATGCCTTGCATATCTTGACGTTCAGTATACCAACGTTTTAATAATCCAGGAATAACTCCTTCAAACTCACTTGTAAAAATTGTACCGTTAGCACTCAAGATAAGCGGATTGTTGCTGTCAAATATAATTTTGTAAATCTCTGCTCCGCTTTTTGTTTCAGATGTGCCATCTTCCCAGTCAATTGTTACAACCGCGTCACGTCTTTGTTGCATCACATAATCATATTCTAATGATCCGAAACGGTTTTCCCAGGCGCCTGCAAATGACTTTTTCTGTAATGTCATTTGTTCATCGATAAATGCATCAGTATCTAAAGGACGCAGTTGACCAACCACACACTCTGGAGCCATATTCAATGCTCTAATCACAGAAGGATACAGTGAATTCAAATCCATAGAACCAATCCAATTATGGAATCCTTTTTTAGGAAATGCCACATATGCACCTGCGGCTGTTGTACTGCCTAGCATATCCCTTTTAGGTCTATTAGGAACTTGCAGTCCTCTTCTATGTGCTTCATTAATAATTGCTTGTTCAGTAACTGCAACTGCTCCTAGTGTTGTTTGTAACAACACAGTATTTGCGTGTGCTAATTCATTTGTTAAGTCTATAAATTTTAATTTTTTATCAAGTTTATCTAAAAGTGCAACGTCCTGTCTATTGTATTCAATAAACTTTCTAAAATCTTGATTGTAAAGTTGATCTAAAGATCCTTCATACACTGTTTTAGTTTCACCTAATTCATGTTCACCTATAGCATCTAATCTGTAACTGTGTCTTTCTTCATATGTGTACTTCCTATAAAGTTCTAATGAATCTAAATGTACACGTCCTACTAGGTCATATGTTTCTTGTTCACGCCCATATCTTTCAAATGTTCTTTTCTTAGGAAGTTGTTTCCATAAACAAAAACGTCTTGTATCATCTTTGCTTAATACTTTGCTTACTCTGTTTATCATGTAAGGCAAGTCATAACCTTCAGAATTCCAACCACTTAACACGTCAACATCTTCTATCAAGTTTAAAAACTGTTTAAGCATATCTGCTTCTGTTTCACATATGAATACATTTTCAAATCCTTCAACAAGCAGTTTTGCCTGTGTCACAGTCATGCCTTTTGGCGGAACTGCAAGTGTAACTAAACTGTTCATCCATTGCAATGATACAGTGATTGCTGTGATTGGCATAAACGGATCACTTGGCAAACTAAATCCTTTTTCTGGATCAAAGTCTGCTTCAATATCAAAAAATGCAATTTTTAAATCTGGAGCGTCTTGATTAATATAATTTGTGCTTAGACACTGATATATTGGATTTATATCAGACTCGAATAAATTTTTGTTTCTATTAATTGCTAATTCTTTATGAAAATCTTTTGTGTTCTTACAAACAATTCTATGAAGTGGTTTGCCTGTTGTACTTTTATATTTTCCTTTTTGGTCTTCATAGAAAAATGTATATCTTACAGGGAACTCTTTGAAAACTCTTTTGCCGTCTTTTCGTTCTACAACTCTAATTGTGTCTGCGTTTCTATCGAAAAAACCATCTATGTAACTCATTTATTCTCCTAATGTCATTTGTGGCTGACAAAATACCAAAAATCATTTGTGGCTGATTAAACCTTACTTTATATAATATAACAGTATACCTCCGAAACCCATTGCTGTCAATACTAAATTTGTAACAATGAGTGCCGGTTCTTTCCAAAGGAAAGAAACAATCAACCAAATTATACCTCCCAATGCCAAAAGCAAAGGGCCTGCTGGATATAATTCAGGAAAGCCTGCGTTTATAAAAGTGCCTATTATTAATACTGCTGTTGCGAGCCATTTTAATTTGTTGCCTGTGTTTACTTTTGTCATATACTATTTAGATTCAAACTTATCGAATACTCTATTAATTACATTATTAACACACACAAAGTGAGCACATTTAGGCATATCTTTAATACGTCTTGCTCCTATGTATGTGCAAGTGCTTCTTACACCGCCCAATATTTGTTCTATGGTGTCTTTAACTGGTCCTTTATCTTCTAATGTGACAGTTTTGCCTTCAACTCCTCGATAGCCATCTTTTCTTTGTCCATGTGTGTTCAATGCTGTCTGAGAAGCCATTCCATAAAAAACTCTTTTACCATCAACTAATTGTAATTCAGATTCATTGTGCCCTGCTAACATTCCACCAAGCATAACAAAGTGAGCGCCGCCACCTAATGCTTTACTTACATCACCAGGCTCTGTGCAACCACCATCAGCAATTATGTGTCCACCAACTCCATTAGCCGCATCTGAACATTCCATAATAGCGGAAAACTGTGGAACTCCTACGCCTGTTTGTGTTCTTGTTGTGCAAACTGATCCAGGACCTATGCCAACTTTTACAATGTCAGCACCTTTTATAATTAATTCTTCAGTCATGTTTGGCGTTACAACATTACCTGCTATGATAACTTTGTCAGGATACTCTGATCTAATTTGTGACACAAAGTCCACAAATGATTCATGGTATGCATTTGCAACATCAATTGTTATACAAGGAATATCAGGAAATGCAGACATCACTTGCTTCAATGTTTGATAATCTTGTGCATCTTTATCCCAAATAGCACCAGTGCCTACACAGGCAGAAACATATTTAAATTTTAATCCTGTGCCTGCGGCTTGTTTCCAATCATCTAAAGTGTAATGCTTTCGTATTATTGTAAGCATTTTAAATTCTTGCAGTACTCTTGCCATTGAAAAAGTACCAACACCGTCCATATTAGATGCGACAATAGGCACATATGATAGTTCTTTTCCGCTGTTTCTAAATTTAAACTGACGTTGTATATCTACATCTCGTCTTGAACTTAATGTTGACCTTTTGGGCTGTAACAACACATCTGAATAATCTAAATGTATGTTATAATCTATTCTCATCTTAAATATTTTCTCTTATACCAACTATAAAATTTTTTATCTTTAAAAAACTTTGCAACATCTGATGCAGGTACTTGATCACTTCTAATACAATCTGCTAAATCCTGGAATTCCTGTAACTGTTTTTCCAAGGCATCTTGTTCACCACTTAATATCTTTATCAATTTCTTTTTAGACAGAGTGGTTGTCATTTGCAGATACATCAATGCCCACCATTGTGTTCATCTCAGCATTTGTAGTTGTGTTCAAATATTTTATCATGTTGTCAGGAGTTGATTCTATGTATGGATCATCATCTGTGCCTTCATTGTTTATGCCAGGCTCTTGCCACCATTTTTCTATTGTGTTGTCGTTAATAACACACATATATCTCCAACTTCTGTTTCCAAATCCTAAATGGTTTTTACCAATCAGCATACCCATAAATCTTGTAAAGTTACCAGATCCATCTGGAATCATTTTTACTTTTTCAATGTTCATATGATTTGCCCATGCGTTCATCACAAATGAATCATTTACTGATACGCAATATATTTCATCTACTCCCATGTTTTTAATATTTTCATATTCTTTTTCAAAACCTGGTAGTTGTTGTGATGAGCAAGTTGGAGTAAATGCTCCTGGTAAACTAAACAATACAACTCTCTTACCTTTGAAAAAGTCGTCAGTAGTTTTGTTAATCCATTGTCCACCAATTGCACATCCACCA
>Ga0163109_10000898_pt1 | contig 23391 bp, 2 predicted proteins | sample CRUFie1St13metaG_FD_108704 | JGI IMG/M metagenome (GOLD analysis project Ga0163109, IMG submission 108704) | Marine microbial communities from the Costa Rica Dome - CRUD Field 142mm St13 metaG | ecosystem: Environmental > Aquatic > Marine > Oceanic > Photic zone | place: Costa Rica: the Eastern... | reverse complement strand
CAAGTTGTTCATAAATAGATTGCAAAGCATTGTTAGAACGACCATCTGATTTTAGAACCCCTAAATTTTGACCTTCACTTCTTGTATGAGAAAAGGTATAAATTAAATCATCATTAACATTTGTAGATGAGATTTCATAATAGTCATTACTTGAACCAAATATATATGAATAATTATAAAAAGGACCAAATGGAAAGTCAGCAGCTATTTGAGCGTCTGTTTTATCTTGTGTTAATTGTATTGTGTGTGTGATAGTATTAGCTGGATTTAATGAACTTGTTAGTGTTTGAACAATAGTATCACCTGCTAACCAACTTCCACTGAATGTAATTTTCATTCTTTTTACTGTTGAACTGGTAGCCATTTGTAATGTTGTGACCGTGGTTGAACCACCACCTTGTATAACACGATTAACCAATCCAGGATTAAGTTTTTGATTTAAAGGAGTTAAACCACCACCAAACACTTTTGATAATTGCTCAGCAATAGAGTTATAATAAAAATTATTACCAAATTGATTTGCTGTATTAGTTTCAAGTTGAACTTGAATATTATCTTCATTAACAAAAAGCCCCTGAGCCAGCGGATGTCCAACTAAATGTGTAGCACACGTTCTTAATATACATGGACCCAATGGTTGAGGGCCGTCAACCGGCGAAACCGTTCCGTGATATTTTAATGAATATATATTATTGGCCGAATTGTCTTCTAAGCCAGTAACAATGGGTGGTAAAGGATCAGCGTCTACTTTAACAAGGCCATCTTTTGCTACAAGAGGTCTACCGCCCATAGGTATTCCTACATCTGAGTGGTCACCTGCTGCTGGATAATGAATAAGGTCACCCTTTGTTATAGCTAAAGCTATTTTATTACACAATAAATCAATAGCATGTGTTCCAGAAGATTCATTCGCAAAGAAAATGTTATTGGATGAATCCGCATCACCTATAAGAATAGCATCCTTAAAATCTTGGAAATCCAATTTATAAGTAGGGTGATTGGTCATATCTAAAGTAAATTGAAGATGCGATTCTATAAAATCTTGACCTTGTGTATCTTCACCATATATTTGCATGGTTCCTGATACATCGAATAAAACAGGGATTTGAATGATAGGCATATATGAAATAAAGGCATAAATTAAATTTATAATAATTATTAATTTAATTTACAAAGTTATTGTGATTTTCCAAATGTGTAAGTCCATTGTTCTTGTATCTTTTTCATCTGTAGTTTCTAATGATAAAGTATCCGCATTGGCAGAACCAACCCATCCAAATTTTTGTGCTTCGGCTTCATTACCACCTGTAGTGTTACCAGGGAATAAAGCAGGGAAAGTAGAACCAAGTTTTGTTATATTGGTTTCCAAACCACTAATATCTAATATAGAACCTGTTGTAGGATAACCATTAGTTAAAGTGCTTGTAGGGTATGTTGTAGTTACAGGTTCGGAGGAGTTAGAGGCGACCGGGGCAGTGACCACGGCTGCTCTCATAGATGGATGAACGTTGTAATGCTTTATATAAATTTTTATATATCTTGCCGACACACTTGTACTAAAAATATTCGTAACTTTTGTGGTTGTATCAGAATTTCCAGAAAAAGTAGCACCACCATCAACATCAACAAAGGTTGTGTCGTCGTTACTGTGCGCTACTGTGTAGCCAGTTACATATTGGTTATGGGCCGATTCCCTGCCCTGTGTTACAACACCTACCACATTCTGTGTTGCACCTAAATCAATTTGCATCCACTGCTGTGACACCTGATATGCTGACCATGCTTGGGCTGAATCTAGCTGTGACCTTGCATGCCCTGTTCCTATATCATCGTTTTTCCAAACAGAAGAATAGGAACGACTTGATTCCGGCACATTCTCAACAACCACATTACCACCATTTCCAGCAGCGAGGTCTGCTATTTGTGATGAGGTAAGAGGAGCATTAAAATAACGAAGATCGTCTATAGATGCTTCTTGATTACCTCCATTTGGTCCGTTGTTGTGATTATTTTTTGATAACCATGTAAATGAATCTGGTAATGTTTGGTCCCCTGGATATTCGATATAAAAATGATGCCAATTACCATCATTCATTATGGACTGAGTAATTACAGTTCCATCTGGTTTCATTATATCAGCACCGTGTGTGGTTCTATTGTCTCCTCCATAAATCATTTGCTCACCATCATACCAAATGGTTGGTTGAGTTCCTGTAGGCAAATATCCACTACCACTTGCGGTCCCTTCAGTTCCAGAATTATTCCAAAATCTTAATATACCAAGCGTAGCCGAAAAAAGCATAGAGCGCTGATCTCCACCACCACCATTAGCTCTATTATCAAAAATATAATTTTTCGATGTTGTTATTTTTATAAAAAAACTAACGGCTCTTACGTTGGAAGGTAAAGAACTATCCGAAACTTTCTGTACCCATTGAAGACCTGATGGACTTTGACCAATTGTGCTTAAAGCTTTACCTGAACCAGAACGACCAGTAACATAAACTGTATCGTGTGTAGTTTCAAGAGTAACATCTTCATTATCAAAACTTTCATAATAAATTTGAGAAGCTAAATCACCTCCACCACCAGTTGTGATTGGTTGTCCCACATCATTACCAATCAGAGTGGAAGTTAGATTTCCTATAAGTTCAACTTTTGCTAATTGAACTTTATTTCCTGTTGTGATTTTACCAACCGCAATTCTCCAATACTTACCCTTTGAAGACGCATTTCTTAAATTAGGAAGATGAAATGTTTGTGTTGACCATAGCGACCAATCTTTATTTAAATCACCTTCAGCAACACTATAAGCAACTCTAAAAGTAGTACCATTGTCACTGGATAATATGCGAAGCTCTTTAGGTTCTCCAGCACCACCGCCGCCACCTTTTCTTGGCGTAATTTTAACATCTTCAATGGCTACTGAATTAGCAAATTGAATTTGAACATAATGTCCAGTGTAAGTTCCACCACCATCATCAGCGTGAATAGTTGTTGAACCACCAGTTGCTACACCATCAGTGCCGTATGTATTGCTCGCTGTGATCCAGAAAGTTGTTGTTGAACCATCAAATAATTTACTACCCGCATATGTATCACTATATTTTGAACTTTCGGTATATGTTTGACCTGTAATAGCACCACCAGATGCTAATGCTGTATCAATTACAGGTTCTCCAAATGTAACACCACCAAATCCAGTAAGAGTTGTAAATTGTTCCGGAAATGTTGCCTGAGCGAATACAATTTTAGGTCTTAAATACAAAACCAATTTGTCGCCAGAAATAAATGGAAATCCACCAGTAATTGTTTCGGCGGAAGGCATTGGACTGGATGTAAAATCACGCGATTGCATAATTTGGGAACGACCAGGAACATTCATTAACTGTTCGTAAATAGATTTTAAAGCAGGAACAGCAACACCAGAAGCGTCAAATACTTTATTTGGAATAAAATTACTACCAGATTGAGAAGATATTGAAAATCCTGTTACCGTTGTTGTTATTATGGTATTTAAATTAGTAGTAGTATCTGTATTTGCTGAAATATCAATAGTTTTATTAACAACCGTTCTAACACTTGTATCATTATTATTATATGTTGTGGTTAATGCTGTTGTATCGCTATCTACTGTAGTAACAGAACTTGGTGTTGCTGTATTCAATGTTACTCCTGATACTAATGTTGTCACTGTTCTTTTAGTAGTTGTAGTTGTTACAGTATTTGTTGCGATATCTATAGTGGTTTCTGTTACGGTAGTGATAGTTGTATCATCGGCGTTATGTGTTGTAGTTGTTACAGTTGAATCAGTTGTAGAAGTTGTATTATTGCTCGCCGTAACAGTTGGTAATGAAACACCACTAACTACAGTTGTAATAGTTTCTTTTGTTGTTGTTTTAGTTACTGTATTTGCTGAAATATCAACAGTCGTTTCAGTTACTGTAGTAACTGTTGTATCATCCGTATTGTGAGTAGTAGTTGTTACTGAAGTTGTTTGGCTTGTAGTATTAGATGATTCTGTTGCTGTATATAATATAGGATGATCACCAGCGACACTCTGTGTTTCTTGAGTATGACTAACACCTTTGATAACAACTTCATTTATTTTAACATGATTGGAAGGTCCAATAACAGAATTTACAATAACTTTAAAATATCTACCGATATATGGATTTGTTAAACCTTCTCCAACTTGAAAACCTGTATAATCTGTAGAAGCTGAAGCGAAACCAGAATCCCAAGTAGTGTTTCCACTTACATCTAATGCTTCCACCCAATTGGTATTATCTTGACTAATTAACAATTTCCATGATTTTGGATTGCTATATGCATCTTTATTTGGTACAACTAAACTAATACCAGTCATTAAAATAGTTTGTCCAATGTCTATTTGAATCCATTCGCCATTATAAGTAGATGAATCTGGAAGCGTTGTACTTGTGCTTCCACGATAATCCCCTTTTCCAGAATCGCCACGACTCATTTCTACACTATTACTAATAAAGAAACTGTTTACTGGAACATTAGTATGTGCTGCGTTAACAATATTTTTAGCGGCGGTGGCGTTTTTTGTATAATTAATATCTATATTTGTATGTGTAAATGAACCAGGTGTTCCGCCATTACCACCCGCGGCCAAACTATCAATATTGATTTGTGAAAGTGGAGCATTATAATAACGGAGGTCGTCTATAGTTGCTTGAAGGTTATGATTATGAGTATACCTTGCTAACCAATTAAATTCTTTTGGAAGGGTTTCGCCGGCGGGATATTCAATATAGAAATGATGCCAATTTCCATCCGATAATGTATTAAAATCAATATCTCCTACAGGAGCCCCATTAGAACTATTGTTTGTCCCATAGAGTTGTAGTGTTCCATTATAATAAATATTCGGCATATTTCCTGTAGCTAAATATCCACTACCACTTGCGGTACCATTAGTATTCGAATAATTCCAAAATCTAAGCTTGCTTCCTTGAAACCAGAGAACACGGTTATCACCGGCACCATCACCATCTCTATTATCAAAAATGTACTGAGAATCACCAACAGTACCCGTTTTTATATGGAAACTAACAGCTCTTATATTAGCAGGTAAATTTCCTGCTGAAACTTTTTGTTCCCATTGTCCACCAGATGGAGATTGGCCGATTGTGCTCATAGCTTTTCCACCTCCTCTACCATCAACATATACAATATCCGCGTTGGTGTGGAAAGTAACATTTTCATTATCAAAACTTTCATGGTAAATTTGTGAAGAAGGTAATCCCAAATATTCTAATACAAGTTTATTATTATCTATAGTTGGCGTAACATAAATTTTTGTTCCACTATCCGTAATATTAAAATCATTTCCATCTAAAGTTCCCGTTACAGCGACATTTTCACTAAAGGTAAATTCCAATTTACCAGAATTAACAACAAGACTTGAGAATGTTGGTTCGTTTGTAGCTGCTGTAGCTATGATACTATAAGATGGAGTTGCTAATGTATTCCAATCGGTGGTAATACTATCATCAAAAGCATTACTTGCTGTTCCTAAGGATGCTGTTTTTGTTTGAGTTACACCAGCGGTTTCACTTGTATGTTTTACACCCGTTATTAACAGTTCAGCTACAGACGCATAACCAACTTTACCATATGTTTTATTAATAATTAATCTATAATACTGAGCCACAATGTTATTTATTTCTATCAAATAGGATACTTGATAACCAGAGCCATAACTTGAATTCGTTGTCCAACCAGTATAATCGCTTACATCGTGAATTTTTGTCCAAGAAGAACCATCTGTACTTCCTAACAATGTCCATGATTTTGGGTAAACATTATTATCTGGATGAACGTTAGGAGCAGGGAGATGAAGTTCATAATTTATAATGTATGTTTGTTGTCCCATATTAACTTCTATATATTCGCCAATGGATGTAGAACTATCCGCTAATGTTGTTATTGTAGAACCACTATAATGTCCGTAATTCGTTCCTCTACTAATTAAAGAACCATTTCTTATTATGAAACTATTTATAGGAACAGATGTATTATTAACATCATAAATATTATATTTTGGGTCGGTATTCTTTTGGTATTCAATAAGGTAATCTGTTTTATTAAATGAAGCACCTGGATACATACCATCCCAACCAGCATACATTTCTATAATATGCGCATCGCTAATACTGGTGTTATAAAGACGAACTTGATCAATTGGTCCTTCCGAACCATAATCATGAACATCATTTTTACATTTGGAAAGAAAGTGTGAAAATTGTATGTCATCATTAAATTCAAAATAAATAAAATGCCATTCTGGGTGTTGGTTGTAACGGTAAGGGTGTATTGTCGTGGGGGTAGTATAAAAAGTACCATCAACAAACAATTTAACCATTTTTCCTGTTGCCGCTGAACCGATATCCCATTTAAGTTCATCTTGGTATAAATAAACACCTATATGTGAATTTTCTTTATCATTGCTATCAAAATACGAAGACCAGAGGTATCCATTTGAACTATGATTTGGGTAATTCTCATAATAGTGCCAAAAACTCACTGCTTTATGTGTAACTGTTGGTGTTCTCCATATTTTTGTTGTTAGTATAGTATGTCCAGTGGTTTCTCCTTTGAGTCTATATCCATAATCGGCTGCGGTTTTTGTTATGTCTATTTTATATAATAAGTTCTTTATATTTACAATTCCTTTGTATCCACTTTCTGTACCACCCCATAACAAATGCAATACATTACCTACGAAAAAATGTATATGTCTATAATGACCACCATTTTTCCAGCGCGCCCCGGGTTGTATTTCATAAGCGGTGTGATTTGATAAGTCAATATAATGTAATACATCAGTATAATGTGCATAATATTCATCATAACCACCGACATAATACATTTTACCATCTTTTACAGCAACCCCTCTTGCTCCTCTTGGTGCTCCACCAAACCATGAACCTCCGCCAGTGCGTATATTATTTGGGTCATTTACCAGAAAAGTTGTTAATCCGTTACTTGGATTAGCTAAATCTAAATAATGCATATGTTGACTTCGCCCACTCATAGATGTGCTACCTCCATATATATATAATCGATTGTTGTAAACAAAAGTTGGAACAACTTTTACTGCTCCTATTGTTGTATTGAGTGTTGTCCAACTCATAGTAGTTAAATCTAATGCGGATATATTACTTGAATGATAACCTCCTACAACGTATAAAGTATTGCCATCAACACAATATCCTCCTCTATAAAATGGATGTGCTGTTCCTGTAGTTGTAATATCAAACGTCCAAGTATCAGTAGTTGGATTGTATGAATCTAATCGCGTTGTATAAGCGCCACCGCCACCATTACCACCATATAAGTATAACGAACCGTTATATGCAAACATAAGATGACCATAATTTCCAGTAATACCACCTTCAGATACGATGCTTACGTGTAAAGTATCTAAATTAATTTCTGTTATTCTATGGGTATTTCCAGTTATGTAATATTTCCCATTCAGTTCGGTAAATGTATGTTCATTGGCTTGATTATCATTGACTACAATACCACTTTCTATAGTTAAGGATTTACCTATTGGATATTCGAAAGTAGTTCCATTTAATATACCACCTTGTTCAATAGTTGCGGTTGCGTATGGACCAGTAATTGCTTGATCATTGAAATCTTCATAAAGAACACTACCAGCAATATTTGCTTGCTTTTCAATTATCAATTTACCACCAGATATATCAGCAAGAATTGGAATAGTTGCCGAAAAGTCTGTTTCAGTAACACTAAAATCAGTATATTTTACATCATTGCTACTTAAATCGGCAGAGAAAGTCAATTCTATTTTTTTATTTCCACTTGCGTCTGTATGTAATCCAATACTACTATAAGTAGCTTCATTTGTAGCTGCAGCATCTATTCCATTATAATTATAGGAAGAACTTGTATCCCAACTTGTAGTAATAGAATTATTAAAAACCGTGCTGGCATCACTATTATCAATAGAAGCGCTGTATGTTTGCCCTTCAAGTTTTATTTCAATACCATTTACTTTGAATTCACTAATTTTAATATGTTTTGATGCACCACCTCTATTTACAATTAATCTTAAATATCTTACCTTTGTTGATGTTACACTTGCCAAGTAATTACCAGTTAATGTATAATTAAATACTTCATGAAGTTTTGTCCAATCAGAATTATTTAAACTTCCAACTAACATCCAAGATTTTGGATTATCATTTTCATTGACCGATTTAACATCTATACCATAAGTTTCAATCATAACATTTTTACCAACATCAACCTGTATATATTCACCTTTGTAAGTGCTTGTATCCGTTAAAGTAGTTGATGTGCTTCCATTGTATTGTCCGATATTCGTAACTTCTCCTCTACCAATCAATAAATTATTATCAATGTGGAAACTATTAATTGCTACGTTATTTATAGCACCAATGATATTCTTACTAACTGTAGAGTTCTTACTGTAAATTAATAAATAATTTACATCACTAATAGTTTCCCCAATATAGTAATCGTCTTTAATATGTCCATATAAAGTCCATTGTTGACACGAAGCATATCCACCACCAGCAACAGCACTATATATAAATCTGTAATAACGATATTCGGCTTGTGTTGATATATTTTTGGTAACTTCATCCGGGTCATTATCTTTATCATATGAAAAAGATGTAATAACATCCCAAGTTACATTATCCTTACTTGCAACTATAGATCCGGTTGTAACATCTTGTGTTGAATCTGCCGATTTGAAATATGTAAAATGACTTAAAATAGATAGTTTTCCAGTATCTACTTGTATCCATTCACCGTTAATAGTTCCAGCATTAGTTGTTGCTGTAGATACACTTCCTGAATATGTTCCACTACTGTAAATATTTGCCGAAGCCCAACGATCCGATGTATCTCCATCAAACGCATTGAGTCCCGCGTAGCCAGTTGTATTCAACTGTGTGCTCCAACTATATTCAAGAGTGCCTGAATGATTCGCGTTTGGACCACTTAGAGCATAATTATTACCTTGAAGGTGGAAACCAGCAGGATAAGTTCCAATTACTAACTTTCCGTTAACAATATCACAGTCATTACTACTTAAATCAACGACATTACCAGATGGTTCAATTAATTGAAAGTCTGTAATATCAAATCCACCAGCACCTGCTTGTAAATTTTCGCTGAACGTGTATTCTAATTTACCACTAACAACTTGTGAACTTGTGAAAGAAGGTTCGTTAAGATTCAAAGGTAAAATAGCAAATTCACCACGACCGGTTACAGCACCATCTTCTAATACAAATGATTGTACCGCGACACCATTAGTTACACCTTTCAATTGATTATCTTGATTAAATGATTTGGTATAGGTTATTCTATAATCATTTATTTTGGAAGCAGTAAAACTAACTAAAGATGCTTCTGCTTCAGTTTGACCCAATAATGTCATTTCATTGGAATTCCAGGCATATCCACCACCATTATTTTTCTCACATAACCATCTAAATTGACTATAAATATCAGTTGCGTTTACAGCGTATGTTTCTTTTGCTGCTGATGTTGTTTGTGCTCTTCCTGTTTCTCGCCATAAAAGATCCCATGTTGTTCCATCCTTACTACCAGCAAGAAGAAGTGTATCCCATTCATTATTTTGGTAAGCACTTCTATTAGTATATTCAAATGTTTTTACCAATACATTTTGACCAACATCTAACTGAACCCAATGTCCATTATATGTTACACCGCTTACAACAGTATCAGGAGCACCCACAGGATTTCCTCCACTATAACTACCACTAGCTGTAACAGCTGGTCCATTATTGGCTGTATCAAAGGCGAGCTCCCAAACATGACCCCAGTTAGCATATTGACTTGACCAAGTAATATCACCTCTCGTTCCATATAATGGGGATGATGTACTTGTTAAATCATAGGCAGTAATAGCATTATTGTATACATAACCAGTAAGTGGTTTTACTAATAATTTCCCATTTGAAATATCGACACTATGAATATTCACAGTGATATTTTCGGAAGAATCATAAATAGAAAAATTAGACTTATCGATAGTATTTGCTGTTATATTTTCTGAAAATGTTGTAAGAACACCATCTGTTGTTGCTGTCCAACTTGTAAAATTTGGTTCATTTGTTATCAATGAACTAATAATTCCGTAATTTGAAGAAGCATCGGTACTCCATTCAGTATTTCCTGAATTATCAAACGCGTTAGCTGCTGTTCCATATGTCGCTGCATATGTTTGATTTGTTATTGTTGATGCTGTGCTTACAACGTCAATACTATTTAATGTTGTTTTTTCTGAACTTATTACATATGGATCTGTAGTATGACGCAATGCTCTTGTATATATTTTATAAGGAGTGGTCGTATTGGTAAAAGTATTGTAACTATTCGCTAAACTCTGTGACGTGATATGTGTTTCATTTGCTCTAATCCCTTTAATAATTAATTGTGTAATTGCCACATAACTCCCGCCAAAAACTTTTTCAGTTACAAGTCTAAAATATCTACCTTTACAATTTGTTCCGGATAATTGGTAACATACTTTACCTTGATATGTTCCATAAGAACCCGAAAAACTACCAACATCATGTGTATGAACCAAGTTCCATTTTTCTCCGTCTAAACTACTTAATAGGTAAGACTTCTTAGGAGCTTTATTGTAATAACTTGAACTAGAATGAACGGGTGGATATATTTCATATTCACCAATAATAACATTTTCACTTAAATCAACTTGTAACCATTCACCTTGATAAGGACCTGTGAATTTTGTCCCATAATAAGAGCCGCTTGAATTGTATTGACTTGCGCCAGTCCAATGACTTTCCCAATCATCTAATATACCATCAAATGCCTCTGATGGTGGATAATTAGTAGAGGGAGAAGATGAAGCACTATATACTTGTCCTGTTAAAGTAGAATTTGAAGATACCAAATCATAAATAGTGGTCATATCTGCAGGCAACACCTTACTAATGTTTAAAGATGGGTCGATTGCTAAGTTACTGAATGTTACTTCACTTGGATATTTTACACCCAATACAGTAAATTGCGATATCCACACATATTCACCATTGCCGGGAAATATTTTTTCTGTAACAAATCTCCAGTATCTACCAATCGCATTACTATTGTTGGAAATATCATGAGTAATGTAACCATATCCATCATTAGTGTTATATACGTAATCGGCTTCATCGCCGTCAATATCAAAGGTGTGTACCAATCGCCAGTCTTTACCATCCAAACTACTTAATAAATACCCCTTTTTGGGCGAAGAATTGTGATAAGTATCGGTTCCGTGCAATCGACCAGAAATCACATAACTTCCCGCAAATACGTTTTCACTTAGGTCTACTTGAATCCATTCTCCATGATAAGGACCAGTAAATTTCGTTCCGTAATAAACACCACTTCCACCGTTGTATTGTTTTTTGGAATACCATTTATAATCATCTTGAAATCCATCAAATGTATTAGATATTTGATAGTTTCCGTCTGTACTCTGGTGACTTGATGCGCTATACACTTGTCCAGTCAATTTGGAAAAATTGTTAAATAAATCATATGGAGTTGCGTTTAATGTAAATCCAGAATTATTATTAGATACATCTATAACTAATTCACCCTCAATGGTTTCACTTGGATATTTTACACCCAATACAGTAAATTGCGATATCCATACATGACTACTATTGCCGGGAAATACTTTTTCTGTAACAAATCTCCAGTATCTACCAATCGCATTACTATTGTTGGAAATATCATGAGTAACGTAACCATATCCATCAGTAGCATTATGAACATAATCAGCGTGGTCTCCTGAAATATCAAATGTATGTGCTAATCTCCATTTTTTACCATCCAAACTACTTAATAAATATCCTTTCTTGGGAGCACTATTGTGATAAGTATTGTTTGTGTTCATTCGACCAGAAATTACATAACTTCCCGCAAATACGTTTTCACTTAGGTCTACTTGAATCCATTCTCCATGATAAGGACCAGTAAATTTCGTTCCGTAATAAACACCACTTCCACTGTTGTATTGATTTTTGGAATGCCATTTTTTTTCATCTTGAAATCCATCAAATGTATTAGATATTTGATAGTTTCCGTCTGTAGTATAGTGACTTGATGCGCTATACACTTGTCCAGTCAATTCGGAAAAATTGTTAAATAAATCATATGGAGTTGCTTTTGTTCGAATTTTATTTGTAAATGTTGTCGTGAGAGCACCTGAATCTACAGTTACTTCACTTGGATATTTAACACCCAATACAGTAAATTGTCCAATCCATACATATCCACCATTGCCGGGGAATACTTTTTCTGTAACAAATCTCCAGTATCTACCAATTGCGTTACTATTGTTGGAAATATCATGACTAATGTAACCATATCCATCATTAGTGTTATAAGTATAATCGGCGTGGTCCCCTGAAATATCAAAGGTATGTGCTAATCGCCAGTCTTTACCATCCAAACTACTTAATAAATATCCTTTCTTGGGCGAAGAATTATGATAACTATCTGTTGTGTGTCTATATCCCGAAATTACATAACTCCCCGCGAATACGTTTTCACTTAGGTCTACTTGAATCCATTCTCCTTGATAAGGACCAGTAAATTTACTACCATAATAAAGACCACTTCCACCGTTGTATTGTGAAAGAGAATACCATTTATAACCGTCTATATGTCCATCAAACGTAGTAGATACTTGATGGCTTCCACTTGTAGATCCATGAGTTGATGCCCTATACACTTGTCCAGTCAATTCAGAGAAATTATTAAATAAATCATATGGTGTTGCGTTTAATTTATATATTACATTATTTCTTGAATTGTCTACTACAACATTACCTTCTATAATATCTGTTTGCTTTGCGCCATTAATAGATAATTTAGACATTGAAACATGTCCATTATTTCCAGGAAATATTTTTTCTGTAACAAATCTCCAGTATCTACCAATCGCATTACTATTGTTGGAAATATCATGAGTAACGTAACCATATCCATCATTAGTGTTATAAACATAATCGGCGTGGTCCCCTGAAATATCAAATGTATGTGCTAATCTCCATTTTTTACCATCCAAACTACTTAATAAATATCCCTTTTTGGGCGAAGAATTATGATAACTATCTATTGTGTGTAAAAATCCTGAAACAGCATAATTATTAGCAAAGTAATTCTCACTTAGGTCTACTTGAATCCATTCTCCTGGATAATCACCAGTTCTTTTTGAACCAAAGTAAGTACCTGATGTGGTATTATATTCAGTTCCATATGATCTCCAGTAATTATCTTTATGGGTATAACGCCCGAAGGCCTCTTTTGGTAAATAACTATTATCATACCAAGAAGATGCTGTAAAAGTCTGATTCATATGATTCATAGGAATTTGTTCTAAAGTATAACCACCTAACTGCCATCCATTTGTAAAATCACTTGCTGTTGTGGGCGTTGAATATAATTTAAATTGTTCATTTGAAGCACCGTCGCCTGTTGTTAATTCTGTTTCTTTGCCCCCATAAATAACAAATTGAGAAATAGAAGTATAATATTGACAACCAGGAAATAGTTTTTCAACAACAAATCTCCAGTATCTACCGATAGCGTTTTTATTGTTGGTAATTTTATGATTAATAAAACCGTTTTTATCAGTGTCGTTATATGTATAATCTGCATGATCGCCAGCAATATCAAAAGTATGTGCTAATCTCCATAGTTTACCATCCAAACTACTTAATAAATAACCTTTTTTGGGAGAAGAATTATGATTATTTTGACTCGAGCTTAACCAACCCGAAACACTATATGAGTCAGCAAAAACATTTTCACTTAAATCTACTTGAATCCATTCTCCTTTGTAACCATTTGTAATATAAGGACCATAATATTCCCCATTAGTAGTGTTATATTTTTGACCATAGGACCTCCATGCACCTGAATAATAACTTCTGAATGCTCTTTCAGGTTTATAGCTACTGCTTTGATAAGATGAACCACTATATTCGTGTCCTGTAAGTGTTGAACCCGGTGCGTAATCAGTTGTAGAGTAATTGCTTAATACGTAAGGCGTAACATCTAAAGTATAAATTGTATTATCTTGTGTTGTTTTGGTTACTTCACCTTGAATTGTTTGGCTTGGGTATTTAACGCCAATTAAAGCCAAGTTCATTATAACAGCATAATTATGACAACCGGGAAATAGTTTTTCAACAACAAATCTCCAGTATCTACCGATAGCGTTTTGATTATTAGTAATTTTATTATTGATAACGCTTCTATTATTAGATGGGTCAATAGTATAATCGGCGTGGTCGCCAGCATAATCGAATGTATGTGCTAATCGCCAGTCTTTACCATCTAAACTACTTAATAAATACCCCTTTTTTGGAGAAGAATTATGATTATTTTGATTCGTGCTTAACCATCCAGCAAGGTTATATGAATCAACGAAAATATTACTACTTAAATCTATTTGAATCCATTCGCCTTTGTATATATCCGTTAAATTTGTTCCGTAGTAAGTACCCGTTGAAGTATTATAAAGAGTTTCTTTTGACCTCCAACCAGCAGTATCACCAGACAATTGTGAAAAAGCAAGTTTTGGATGATATGAACTATCATAAGAACTCGCTGTAAATCGGCTTTGCGGAAAGGGTTCAGGAGCATTTTGTGCGAGATATGTGCTATTGCCTACAGCGTGTCGCGTTAGATTTTCAGGAGAAGCAAGAGCGGTGTAATCATTAACAAATGTTGTTGTGCTTTGTCCATTTCCAAGACTGGCTTCACTTTCTTTTACACCAAGAAGTCTTAAATTATACAATGAAGCATAACCATCGCAACCTGGAAATAGTTTTTCAATAACAAATCTAAAGTATCTACCTCTACATTTAAATGTTTTATCAGTATGATTTACTATAGTTTTATATCCATATTCGGCAGTATAATATTCGTTCGCATCGTTACTTGAAAGTTCAAAAGTATGTATTAAATTCCATCTCTTGTTGTCTATACTACCTAATAAATATCCTTTCTTTGGTGAATTATATCTATCATTATTAGTAGTTCGATGACCTTCAACAACATAAGATGACACTACAAAATTTTCACTTAAGTCTACTTGAACATATTCGCCTCTATATGGTCCTGTCCAAGTACTAAAATTATGCAATCCAGTTGTCGTATGATAACGGAGATAGTTTGACGAACGCCAATTTGCGTCCATTGAATCTCTAAAAGCATAATTTGGTCGGTAGGATGAACTCCAATATGAACTTGCTGAATATCTTTGGTTTGTAATATCACCTGAGCCAAAATAAGTATCACTAACATTATGATCGAATGATGTAAAATCATAACCAGTTCGATTGAATATATATACTTCGTTTGTAATGGCAGGAGTTGAACCAAAATCATTAGGATAAACAATACCGTGTAAATTAAAATCATATAAAAGTATTTCACCCTCATTTGTTGGAACCATTTTTGTAACTGCTAATCTCCAATGTTTTCCTATTTTTATATCATCTGCTCCTGTGGGTGTTCCACTTATATCCACTAAATAATGATACCGATCGGTAGAATGTGAATTCCATATACTACTATCTAAAGTATGAACAATGTCCCAATTATTACCATCCTTACTACTTAATAAATAACCTTCCGCCGCACGACCTTTTTCAACTGTACTTAAATAAAATTTACCAGGATTAATATTTTGACTTAAATCGACTTGAATCCATTCACCATGAAGACCGGAAGCGAATAATGTTGATGCATATGGTTCTTTTAATTCTCCGGTAGCTTGATCAAAAGTGTTAGAAGGGGTAAGCCATGCCGAAGTATTTGAAAGTTGATCATCAAATGCTTCATGCGCGTACCAACTACTATCATGAAAAGTGGATGATGAGTAATTTTGTCCGTTTAATGTTGAGTTGCTACTGGCTACATCATAAGGAGCAGGAGGCGAACCACCATCAAATTCGGCTTTAGTAACTCCTAATAATCGTAATTCACCAATACCACCATATGATTGATCAGAACCTGTAAAAACTTTTTTCCAAACGAAAGCAAAATATCTACCTTCTCTATTGTTTAAAGCAGTTAAATCTGTGTCTGCTGATCCATAATTACCTCCATCGTGGTATAATAGACGACCAGTAGTATCATCAAGATTTAGATGATGGATTTCGTTCCAATTAATACCATCAATACTACTTATTAAATAACCTTCCCTTGGAGTGTTTTTAATGGAAGAAGTATTATGGCGAGGATGTATTTTATATTCAGATAATACAACAGTTTGACCGATGTCTACTTTAATCCAAACACCACTCCAAGAATTATTGTTTTGAATTAATCCTGTAATACCTGTAATAGATTGATTACCTTCATATGCCCCCGTTGTTTTATTAAATTTGTCGTTTTCAGATCTCCAATGTGTATCATAACGCGTATCAAATGCGTATTTTACAAGATATGAATTGTTATATACAGTGCTTGATGTATAAACTTGTCCTGGTAATATAGAACCACTCGTTCTACCGTCTTCATTATTAGTTTGGTCTCTTGATGTAAGATTATAATCACTGGAATATTTTTCAGTGCCTATAGCAATACCGGGATTTACAGGAGCGGAGGATTTACTTCCACCTAAAACCTTAGAGAGTTGAACAGCCAAAGCATTATAAAAATTGGTTTGACCTTGGTTAAAAGTATGAGAAGATGCTTTTTCCAAATCTGTTTGAATGCTTGTTGCGTCTTCAAATGCTTGAGACCCTAATGGGTCACCAATCAAATGAACAGATGCTACTCTTGCCATAGCTTGACCAAGCATTTGCTCATCACCAATTGGAGCTATTGATGTTGTATATTTTAATGTGTATCCGCCACCGGGCATTTTATCGCCGTGAGCACTATATAAATGACTTTCTCCACCTACAGGAATACCTGAATTTGAATAATTTCCTATTGAAGGAACGTGTACTAATTTTCCTCGAGTTATTGCTTTGGCTATACGATTACATAAATTATCAATACCAATACCTTTTGAATCGCCATCAAAGAAAATATTGTCACCTGTATCTTGATCGGCTACTAAAATTGCCGATGATATATCGGAAGCATTTAAAGAAATACCATTTGCTTCTGTTGTCATGTCTAAGAGGAATTGCAAATGAGAATCGACAAAATCAGCACCTGTAGCATCTTCACCATAAACAACGCTACTGCCTGACATGTCAAAAAGAACTGGAATTTGTATTGTTCCTACACTCATTATAATAAATATAGTTATAATTAATTATTAAGTTTTAAAATGACTAAATAATTAATTTATAAAGTAATCGTTATTTTCCATATATGTAAATCACAAGTTCTTGGGTCCGTTGAGTCTGTTGTTTCCAATGTTAATGAGTCTGAATTAGTAGAGCCCATCCATCCCCATTTGTTAATTTCTGGTTTGATACCTGAGTTTTCATTTCCTGGAAATGCGTCTTCAATATTTTCTGCTGTAGCTACGATATTAGTTTGAATACCACTTAGATCAATACCGCCACTATCACCATCACCCGTATAATCATCACTTCCATTCAATTCTAATTCTTGAATTGCAACAGTTCCACCGTTACTATATCCATTTCCATAAAGAGAAGTTATTATTAACCTCCAATATTGTCCTACTTTTGTATTTGTTAAAGTGAATGTTTTTGGAATATAAGTAGCACTATTAGTATTATCACTGGCCCATTCTGAAGTATCCAGATTATCTGTTCCTACTGTTTGTGAATCTGCTGTTAAAAAATTTGTTCCATCATCACTATATACAAGTTTAAATATATGAGGTGATCTTCCACCAATGGAGTGCTTTTCCCAATTTTGAGGATAAATTTTATAACTGGTTACCGCAACTTTTTTACCTACATTAACTTGAAGCCATTCACCAGCTAAATTTGCACCGTCAACACTTGTATTATCTGGAGTAGCTTTATTATAAGCACCCGTAGTATTATCAAAATTTACACTCCCCAAATAACCGTAACCACCAGATACGGTTCCTTCAGAAGCTTTGTCAGCACCATATTGACCAGTATAAACACTGCTTTGACTATATGTTTGGCCTGTTATACCTTGTCCGCTACGACCTACATTAAAAACAGGTGTATTAAGCGTAACACCTTGAGAAAATCCAACAAGTGTTGTTGATTGTTCCGCTTTTGTTTGAGCCGCAAAAACAATTTTTGGTCGTAAATACATAACTAATTTATCCCCACTGATAAAAGGAAAGCCACCTGCTAAGGTAACATTTGAGTTATCAACTGTTCCACTTATATCTCTTGTTTGCATAATTTGTGAACGACCTGGAACATTCATCAATTGTTCATAAATGGATTTTAAAGCAGGAACAGCTACACCAGAAGCGTCTAAGGGATAACCACCACTGGAACCACCACTGGAACCACCACCACTGGAACCACCACTGGAAGCATTGCTGGCTTCTTCAGCTGGTGTAATACCTTTTATTTCAAATTCTGCTATTTGCGCATAATTAACGGAACCCATTAATTCATTTATAGCAAGTCTAAAATATCTGCCTGTAGCTGTTTGATTAATTGTTAGGGGTTTTGGTACTCCAGCAGCACTCACTCTCCAATCTAAAGTAGTTAAATTTGTCCAATCATATACTTGTGTCCAATTTGAACCATCATTGCTTGAAAATAATCTCATTTTTTTAGCATCATTATCATCCCGATTAGTTACATTTCTGGTATAAAATGTAAATTCTTTTGCTACAACAGTTTGACCAATATCTACTTGTATCCACTCACCAGCATAACCAGATGTTGATTCACTTGTGTTATGACTTCCATTCAAATACGTATTATCACCAGAAACCCATGAGTTAACATTTTCATCCGTAATACCATTAAAAGCTCCTGAAATAGAATGGTTCTTCTGTCCAGTCACGAAGTCCGTGCTAGAGTGGAGAGAAGAACCAGTATAAGTTTGTCCTGATAATGTTGAATTGCTACTAGCTATATCATAAGGTTGAACACTACCACCACCACTGGAACCACCAGGATTTATATATCCATTTAAATCAAATACTGCTATTACTCCATATACTCCTGCTGTAGCTTGAAGTTCATTAATTGCTAATCTAAAATATCTACCTGTCGTGTTTGCGGGTGCGTTATAAGGACCAACTGTATTTCCTGTAGCCCAATCAGCAGCAGTTAAATTTGTCCAGTCTTGTATTTGTGTCCAATTTGTTCCATCGTTACTTGAAAATAATCTCATTTTTTTTACATCATAATCATCGTTCACATTATCTTTGGTTTTAAATGAATAACTTGTTAATACAACAGATTGTCCAATATCTACTTGTATCCATTCTCCAGTATAACCACTTGTACTTTCGCTTCCATTATATGTCCCACTATATTTTCCTGATTCTGTTGCCCAAGCATTATAACCTGTTGTATCAGAATTAAAAGCTCCTGTTGCGTCATAACTAGTTGACAAGTTTGATGATGAAGAATACACTTGACCTGATAATTGTGAATTAACACTTGCTATATCGTAAGGAGTAGGAGTTCCACTACCGCTTAACGAAAATTTAAAATAACTCAGTGTAAAATGATGGAACATGGTGCTGGCCAGCCATCTAACTACCAAATGGTCATTAGACTGTATTGTATAATCATTTAAACTTACTTCTGTGCTTTGATTTACTGGATAATTACTTATATGCCAGTTGGTGTCGTTGTCCCAAGTAACTGTTCCTGTTGTTAGTGTTGCACCTGTGCCTAAATTTGTTCCACTTATCACATTTAATGATGTGTATGTTGTTCCATTTAATATACCGAACTTTAAACCACTCATGGAATGGTTGTCTGTAGGATTGGTTCCAAAAGCAACTTGTTTTAGTGTTTTTCCCACATCTTGTGCTGAAAAACTAAACTTTAAAATAAAGGGTGCGTGGCTGACCGTAGTTGCTGTGGTGGTCATGTAAGTAAACGTTGAATCATCGTTATCAATGATATTTGCAACACCGTAACTATCGTTTCTTTCCCTCGAATGTGTTGTTCCATCCATATTAATTAAAGCGACAGCAGAGGGCAAAGTGACTACAGGAATAGTAACATTTCCATTATTTCCAGCAGCGAGGTCTGCTATTTGAAGTGTATGAAGAGCAGTATTAAAAAACCTAACTTCATCAAATTTACCACCACCTCCCCATCGATCGTATTGAGTTGTGTAAGTTGAACCACCATCATCAGGTTGTCCGAATGTAGCAGGCATATTTGTTGCTGAAGAAAATTCAATATAAAAATGATGCCATGTTAAATCGGCATAAGTTATGGGAGTATAACTGGATTCCCACGTAGTTGTTATTGCCGAAGATTGGTCTACACCATTAACATATAATTTACTTACAGCACTGTTTTGAGACATAAAAGAAATTTTATCTTCCTCACTATGTCCGGCAGCATTCTTAAAAAACAATGAATTGATTCCATTTGTTTGTCTATTATTATCAAATAAAACTTCCATATTGGAACCACTATTAGCACTATCTCTATAATACCAAAAACTAACTGATTGATAAGTTGTAGTATTTATTCTCCATCTATTATAATTATTTTTACCTCCACCTTGTAAAGCATAATTACTTGAATTATATCCTCCAGAAACAATAGTTGCTGTAGTTACATCACCAGTATATGCGTTGTCTTCAAAATTTTCATATAAAACCTGAGAAGTCAAATCAGGAGCGCTTCCACCACCACCACTACCAGAACCACTACCATTATTCATAGGAGCAGAGGATTTACTACCACCTAACACCTTAGAAAGTTGAACTGCTAAAGCATTATAAAATGCGGTATTTCCATCATTAAAGGTTTGTGTAGATGCGGTTTCTAAATCCGTTTGAATTTGATTTTTATCTTCAAAAATACCAGCAGCCAATGGTGACCCAACTAAATGAATAGAAGCTACACGCGCCATAGCCTGACCAAGCATTTGTTCGTCGCCTATTGGAGCTATTGATGTTGTATATTTTGATGTATATTCGTTTTGTATATCATAAATAGTATGATTACCATTTGTATCAACCAATTGAGACCTACCACCCATTGGAATACCACTATTGGAATGATCGCCAGATTTTGGAATATGAACTAATTTTCCTCTTGTTATTGCTTTTGCTATACGATTACATAAATTATCAACCGCTACATTTCCTGAAGAACCGCCAGAATAAAAAATATTATCACCTGTATCATGGTCACCAATTAAGATTGCAGCAGAAATATCAGCAGCATTTAAAGAAATATCATTGGCTTCTGTAGTCATGTCGAGTAGAAAGTCTAAATGCGATGTTACGAAATCACCCGTTGCTTCTTCACCATATACAACCGCATCACCAGACATATCAAAAAGAACTGGAATTTTTATTATTCCTGTTGCTGTTGAATAACTCATTATAATAAATATACCTATAATTAATTATTAAGTTTTAATATGACTAAATAATTAACTTATAAAGTGATTGTAATTTTCCAAATGTGTAAATCTATAGTATTTAGTTCTGTAATATCTGTTGTATCTTGAGTTAGAACATTATTGGCAGTTGAACCCATCCAACCCCATTTTAATTCTTCGGAATTAGGTCCTCCACTTGTTTTTCCGGGGAAAGCATCTACAATATTTTCTGCCGTTGCTGTAAAATTTGTAACCAAACCACTTATATCAACTGGTAAAATAGTTTTATAGAATTCTGTAGGATGTAGAGCACCCCATATTACCATTTGTGCGAGAGAGAAATTATTATTACTTGTATTATTAACTAAACGTTGAACACTTATTCTATAGTATCTGTATGGTCCAGAAGGGGTTATTGTATATTCTTTTATACCTCCAGAATTTGCAAGACCCCAATCTTCATTATCAACTTTTTTAAGTATATCCCAACTGGTTCCATCGAGACTTCCTAATAAATGGAAATCTTTTGGAATGTCACTTTCTTGAGCTGGTGGATATGGCCATAAATCAATCTTGTTAACCGCTGTATTTTGTCCTATATCAACTTGACCCCACTCACCCTTTAAATAATCTCTTTTATTGTGGAAAGTGCAAGAAGCAATAGTAGTTGCGGTTGATACATCGTGATTATCGGTTAGTTCAATTAAATAAGGTTTGCCATTTGATAAGGTAACTCCAGAAACAGTTGTAGTTTGAGAACCTAATGTTGGATGTTCGTATGTTACTGTATCACCAACTTGAATATCCAAAAAGAAAACAAATCCTCCTGTATAAATGAATGGGTCGTTTCCATCTACAATTTGATTATTGTTTTTTAATTTGGCGCTTGTTACCGTTATATTTTTTTCCTCACCTACAGACCTTGTAATTCCTTCGCCAATATAGTCTCCGCCATTTGTTGCGTATTTATGATTTGTTGATGGATTGGCACCGCCTGTTCCGGCGGTTAACCAATAACTTGATGTATCGGGTAATGATCCTTCAAAGCATTTATTAAAACCTACACTTTCATTTTGATTAAACATGGACGATTGTGTATATGTTTGTCCTGTCAAAGCACCGCCATCACTGTTTTTTCTTCCAATATCATAGACAGGAACAGTAAATCCAACTTCTTCAGGAAATCCAACTAAAGTGCTGTGTTGTTCTGGTTGTGTTAGTGCCGCAAAATGGATTTTTGGTCGTAAATAGATAACTAATTTATCACCACTAATAAAAGGAAAGCCACCTGCTAAGGTAACATTTGAGTTATCTACTACACCACTTACATCTCTGGTTTGCATAATTTGAGAACGACCTGGAACATTCATTAATTGCTCATAAATGGATTTTAAAGCAGGAACAGCTACACCAGAAGCATCTAATGGTTGTCTAACAATAGTTCCTCCACCTGGATTACCATTACCTCCTGTTGAGAGATCTATTATTTGTGCGTCGGTTAGTCTTTCATCAAAAAATCTAAAATCATCAAAAAAACCAAAGTTTTGAAATTGCCAATGATTGTCTATGGTCTTACGACTACCCAATCGCACTTGTGTTATATCGTTTGCGGTGTAACCCGGACCTAAATCTATATAATGATGATGCCATCCTGTTGCTGATGCGGCAAACTCCAACTTTCCATTTGCAACGGTTGTTTGTTTAACTCCATCGACCCACCATTGAACGTTTGCATCATTGGTGGCTATATATTTCAGACCACTATCAATTCGGCCTCTTCTTTCAATATTACATCTTATAACATCACCAGCATAAATCCCACCAATAACAGAACTTTTG